>OOBB01000118.1_pt1 | contig 52054 bp, 46 predicted proteins | sample 1671661 | NCBI WGS metagenome assembly OOBB01 (sample SAMN06348179, study PRJEB24527) | human gut metagenome | biome: human gut; feature: ankylosing spondylitis patient; material: feces | host: Homo sapiens | place: China | collected 2015-10
GCTTCTTTGAAGGCTGCTGATTTCAAGGGTATCATCGACGCTTGGAAGAAGTAATCTCACAAGGATATTTACCAAAGGGGATGCCTTCTTTCCTGGGGGCATCCCTTTCCCTATCTTTATAGGATGACAGAAGCAGATTGCTGACACATTATATATTAATAAAAGGTATATATATATTAAATAAGGTATAGTCATGAAACAATTCGTCACATTATTGATTTTCATCCTCTGCTCATCTATCCAGATGAATGCGCAGACTTACTTGGATCATCTCAAGCAGAAGAATCCAGGACAGGGTGTCGTGACCGTACACCAAAGCAAGGCTATCGACGAATTGGTGAACGGAAAACAGGTTCCAACCTATACGAATCAGGTGAATCCACAGGACGATAAGACTAAGACTACCCCACAACCACAGAAGAAACCAACAGATACTCAGCATAAAGAAGTAACTCCAGCTGCCCAGCACAAGCAGACTCCGGACTCTCACAAGCAGACTCCAGACTCGCTCAAGAAGGCAGAGCCACAGCACGAAACAGCCAAGGAGAAACAGCATGGAAACAATGCACAGAAGGCTGAGACACATCAGGAAGAAACCGAGATGCCTGTAGTGGACATGCGCAAGAAGGTAATGCGCAGAAGCTATAAGGTTACAGGATATAGAGTACAGATCTTTGCCGGAGGAAACTCACGCAACGACCGACTGAAGGCTGAACAGACGGGCAACAACATCAAGATGAAGTTCCCAGACCAGCCTGTATATGTACACTTCTACTCGCCAAGATGGATTTGCCGCATGGGCAACTTCCGCGAACTGGGCGAGGCTAAGAAGGTGCTTGCCAAGGTGAAAGCCCTGGGATACAGACAGGCATGCCTGGTAAAGGGACAGATTACAGTACAATATTAAAAGTTCTAAAAGTCAAAGTAAATAAGATATGAATCCAGAAACAGAATTTCGCGAGGGATTGGATGAACTCGCAGGACACTATAAGGAAGTATTGAAGCTCCTGGGTGAAGACACAGAGCGCGAAGGACTTGTCAAGACTCCTATGCGCGTAGCCAAGGCGATGCAGGTATTGACCCGCGGCTACTATCAGGATGCCCACAAGGTGTTGACAGATGCCCTCTTTGAGGAGAAATACGACCAGATGGTCATTGTGAAGGACATTGATTTCTTCTCCCTCTGCGAGCATCACATGCTGCCTTTCTATGGCAAGGTACACGTGGCTTACATCCCTAACGGCAAGATTACCGGATTGAGCAAGATTGCCCGCGTGGTAGATATCTTCAGCCACCGCCTTCAGGTGCAGGAGCGCCTTACCCAGCAGATCAAGGACTGCATCCAGGAGACCTTGAATCCTCAGGGTGTGATGGTGGTGATAGAAGCTAAGCACATGTGCATGCAGATGCGTGGCGTGGAGAAGCAGAACTCCATCACTACTACCAGCGATTACAGCGGCGTATTCAATTCACTGAACACCCGTCAGGAGTTCATGAGCCTGCTGAGAGGTGAGAGCAAGAGAATCTAAAGAGTTCAAAGTTCAAAATTCAAAGTTCAAAGTTCAAAGTTCAAAGTAATATGAAGTTTATATCCTGGAACGTGAATGGCCTGCGTGCTTGCGTGGGCAAGGACTTCGAGAGCCAATTCAAGGCGCTCGATGCCGACTTCTTCTGCCTGCAGGAGACCAAGATGCAGGAAGGTCAGCTCGACCTGAAGTTCGATGGCTACGAAAGCTACTGGAACTATGCCGAGAAGAAGGGATATTCGGGCACAGCCATCTATACCCGCCACCAGCCACTGAGCGTGAGCTACGGTATGGGCGTGGAGGAGCACGACCACGAAGGAAGAGTCATCACCCTGGAGTATGACAACTTCTATCTCGTAACCTGCTACACCCCGAACTCCCAGACCGAGTTGAAACGACTGGATTACCGTATGACCTGGGAAGATGATTTCCGCAAGTTCCTGAAGGCTTTGGATGCCAAGAAGGCTGTGGTGGTCTGCGGCGACCTGAACGTGGCACATCAGGAGATAGATATCAAGAATCCGAAGACCAACCGTCGCAATGCCGGTTTTACCGACGAGGAGCGCGAGAAGATGACCGAGCTTCTGAACGACGGCTTTACAGATACCTTCCGCTATCTGCATCCCGAAGAGATTACCTATTCGTGGTGGTCATACCGGTTCAAGGCACGCGAGAAGAATGCCGGCTGGCGTATCGACTACTTCCTGGTATCCGACCGCTTGAGAGAACAGATTACAGAAGCCAAGATTCATACCGACATCATGGGCAGCGACCATTGCCCGGTAGAGGTTGATCTGGCACTCTAAATATTGTAAAAAGGTCTGGCGAATATCATCGCCAGACCTTTTTTCAGTTATGCATATATCAGAAAAATAAAGGGGATGTACCTTCCTCCCGGAAGCCATCCCCATATTGGTCATATCAACATAAAATTTTAATTTATATAAGAGAGATTTTTCTATTTAATTTAAGAGAGATTTTCTATTTAATTTAAGAGAGATTTTTTATTCTAGAGATCTTCTACATCAAAGACTGAATCTCAGAGAGATTTCTCTTCTCAGTGGTACCATCCTTGTATGTTACCATGAAGTAATTGTGAATAGACTTATCATTCTTGAACTGAACGATAGCCACGCCACCTTCACGGAGTTGGAGAGTGAAGTATCCCTCACGCTTGCCGTTAACATACTTTCCGTGCCACTTCTCCTTACCATTCTTGTAGTAAGTAGTAACCTCACCATTAAAGATAGTGTTGCGGTCGTTACCGAGATCGATGAAGCTGTAGCCACCCTCGGCACGAAGATTACCGTTCATATAGAAGTCCTGGAACACATCCTTCTTATTGATGCCAGCGCCGGTAGTCATCAGCAATCTGTAATAACTAGCCTGATCTGCACTAGCTACATTACTCATATTTTCTGCATAGAAAATAGTGTCTGCTACTACTGTTGCATTCTCTACGTGCTTGCGACCGAAAGTAGCTACGGTCATGAGAGCCATCAATGAGAATAATATAATTCGTTTCATATTCTTTATTTTTAGATTGTTACTTATTGTCTGTTGTTTCTTTTTTCTGATGCAAAGGTACTACAAATTCCGGTAAGTTGTATCATTCCTTAACGCTATTTTATGTTATTTTTGGGGTCAGTTTTACTTTTTGAAAGAAAACGCACACAAAATTACAATTTGACATTTTAGGGGGTCGATTTTTACACTTTGAAATCGACACATCTCCATATACCCCATTATTTACCCCATCTCGTTTACATATTGATAGCAAGCGAAAGAAACAGAGCACGGCAGTCCATGCTTTTTTTTGAGATATTTCGAAAACTTTTCGCAAGAAAACTAGCGTATATACTTTTTATTTTGTACTTTTGCACTAAAATATATATAATATAAGGTACGCGTATGATAAAATATACCATCAAGGCACCAAGCCAACTGAACGCAAGTATCAACTTGCCAGCATCCAAGAGTATCAGCAACCGAGCTCTCGTAATCAGTGCGATGGCAGGAAGCCATATCCATCCCGACAACTTGAGCGACTGCGATGATACGGAAGTAATCGTTGCCGCCCTTCAGAATATGCCAGAGGTCATCAACATCAAGGCAGCCGGCACGGCCATGCGTTTCATGACCGCCTATCTCTCTGCCACCACAGGCGAACATACCATCACCGGCACCGAGCGCATGCAGAACCGCCCTATCGGCATCCTCGTAGATGCCCTGCGCTATCTGGGTGCCGACATCACCTACGAGAAGAAGGAAGGTTATCCCCCACTCCATATCCGGGGCAAGGCGCTGGAAGGCGGCCACCTGGAGGTAGTGGGCAATATCAGTTCGCAATACATCTCGGCGCTTCTGATGATCGGTCCGATTCTGAAGAACGGACTGGAACTGAAGTTGACAGGAGAGATTGCATCCCGTCCTTACATCGACCTTACACTCTGGACGATGAAGGAATACGGTGCCGATGCCGACTGGACAGATATGGACACCATCACCGTGAAGCCACAGCCTTACAAGGAGACATCTTATATGATAGAGAACGACTGGAGTGCTTCTTCCTACTGGTATGAGATGATGGCTCTGAATGGCAACATCGACTCCAGAATCCAGCTCGAAGGCTTGATGGACTGCTCGAAACAGGGAGATTCCGTGGTGAAATACATCTTCAGTCTGCTGGGAGTGAAAAGTGAATTTGAGAACCATGACCATCTTTCGAATGTTATGCTGAAGGCGAACCGCTGTCTTCTGCCGAAATTCGATTACGACTTCTCCGGTTCTCCGGATTTGGCTCAGACCATCGTGGTAGCCTGCTGCGCCTTGGGTGTGAAGTTCAAGTTCACGGGTCTTGCCAGCTTGAAGATCAAGGAGACCGACCGCATCGAGGCACTGAAGACAGAGTTGAAGAAGGTGGGCTATGTCATCCACGATGAAAACGACAACACCCTGTATTGGGATGGTGAAACCTGCGAGCCTTCATTTGCTCCAATCGATACCTACGAGGATCATCGTATGGCGATGGCATTCGCCCCTCTCGCCTTCAAGTTCCCTCAGATCGAGATCAACAATCCGGAGGTAGTGAGCAAATCCTATCCTCATTATTGGGAAGACCTGAAGAAAGTAGGGTTTGAGATAGTTGAAAGTTAATAGTTGATAGTTAATTGTTTATGCTATATTTAGTTTTAGCCCTGGTGGCATTAGGCCTGATCAGCGCCATATTCGGAATCGTATCTCACCGCAGGGGAGAGGACGAGGAGCCTCTGCAGGAAGGCGTATCGTGCAACACCTGCAACGGTGAGAACTCGAAGTGCGAGCAGGAGTGCATGATGGAAGCCGCCACCAAAGAAATAGAATATTACGATGATGAGGATCTCGACCGCTTTGCCGGTCGGGATGCCGACGCCTATACCGATGAGGAGGTTGAGGAATTTTCGGAAGTGCTCTATACCATGCAGCCGGAAGAAGTGGCTGGATGGAACAGAAGTCTGATACTGAGAGGCATCAACCTGCCCAACCAGCTGAAGGATGAAGTCATCGGCTTTTTAAGCTAGAAATTTGCAGTTCTAAGTTAAGCAGCTTTGCTAATCATAAAGTTCAAAGCTCAAAGTTCAAAGTTCAAAGTAAAAGAATGGATATACTACAATATACATTTTTCCAAAACGCACTGATAGGCGCCTTTCTGGCAAGCATCCTGTGCGGCTTTATCGGAACCTACATCGTTACCCGCCGATTGGTATTCATCAGCGGCGGCATCACCCATGCCTCTTTCGGAGGCATCGGCATCGGCGTGTTTACAGGAATCAATCCGATACTCTCCGCCATGGTTTTCGCCATACTCAGCGCCTTCGGAGTGCAATGGATATCACGCAAGAAAGATGTGCGAAAGGATTCCGCCATCGCCATGTTCTGGACCCTGGGAATGAGCGTGGGCATCATCTGCTGTTTCCTGACCCCAGGATTCATGCCCGACCTGCCCTCCTTCCTCTTCGGAAGCATCCTTGCCATCGACAGCGCAGACCTGTGGCTGCTGGGCGGGCTCACCCTCATCGTAGCCCTCCTCTTCACCTTTCTCCTGCGCCCTATCCAGAACATCGCATTCGACAGTACCTTCGCCCGTTCGCAGCATCTGCCGGTTACAGCCATCGAATACCTGATGATGACGCTCATCGCCATGACCATCGTGGCTACACTGAAAATGGTGGGCATCGTGCTCGCCATCAGTCTGCTCACCATTCCGCAGATGACCGCCAACCTCTTCACCTACAATTACAGGCAGATGATATGGGCAAGCATCATCCTGGGATGGATAGACTGCATCGCCGGTCTCTACATCAGTTATCTACTCAACGTGCCATCGGGTGCCACCATCATCTTCATCAGCATTGTGGTATTCGCACTCGCCAAAATCGTCCTGGGCATCAGGAGAAAGATGCCAGATAAACAATAGAAAACATGAAAGGCAAAAGCCCCATCCAGCTCCTTTTTCTGATAGGACTCGCTGTGATTGCAGCGATCCTTACGGGATGCTCTACGCAGAAGAATACGGCGCAGAGCAGGTGGTGGCATGCCTTTAATGCCCGATACAATACCTATTATAATGGTACCGTGGCTTATATCGACGGGGCGCTGGAGAAGGAAGAAGGCAACCGGGACAACTTTACGGAGCAGATTCCGCTCTATACCGTAGGCAACAAGAACAGCCGCGATCTGGGCAAAGCCAACTTCGACCGTGCCATCGAGAAATGCGAGAAAGCCATCCACCAGCACAGCATCAAGCGCCGCCCAGTATGGGAACCCGGCAGGAGAAAGACGGCGAAAGATATCGAATGGCTCAGTCGCAGGGAATACAATCCGTTTCTATGGAAAGCGTGGATGCTGATGGGCCGTTCTCAATTCCAGAAGGGGGATTTCGAGGGGGCCGCTGCCACCTTCGCCTATATGAGCCGCCTTTACTCCACCCAGCCTGCCATCTACGGCAAGGCGCGCGCCTGGCTTGCCAAATGCTATATCGAGCAGGGATGGACCTACGATGCAGAAGATGTGATCCGAAACATCCAGCGCGATTCCATCCACTGGCGTGCCCAGAAGGAATGGGATTATGCCTTCGCAGATTACTATATCCACACGGGGGATGCCCGGAAGGCGATTCCCTATCTCAGGAAGGTGATAAGCCATGAGATGCGACACAAGCAGAAAGCCCGCCAGTGGTATCTGATGGGACAGTTGCAGGCTTCCATCGGCAACCAGCAGGAGGCTTATCAGGCTTTCCGCCATGTCATCCGGCTCAATCCGCCCTACGAACTGGAGTTTAATGCCCGCATCGCCATCACCGAGGTCTTGGCTTCGGGCAACAGCAGGAAGATGATCAGCCGACTCAAGCGCATGGCGGCATCTGATAAGAACAAGGAATATCTGGACCAGGTATATTATGCCATCGGCAACATCCACCTGGCCCAGAAAGATACCCTGCGTGCCATCTATGCCTACGAAAAAGGCAACCGGAAGGCTACCCGAAACGGTATAGAGAAGGGTGTACTCCTGCTGCGTCTGGGCAATCTGTATTGGGAAACCGGGCGATATGCTGATGCCAAGCGCTGCTATGGCGAAGCAATCGGCTTGCTCGATCAGGACAGAAAGGATTATCCGCAACTGGCTCATCGCTCCAAGGTGCTGGACGAACTGGTGCCTTATACCGATGCCATCGCCCTCCAGGATTCCCTGCAGTCTCTTGCCAAAATGGACGAGACAGACAGAAATGCAGCCATCGACCGAGTGATAGCTGCCCTGAAAAGAAAGGAGAAAGAGGAAGAAAGAAGGAGATGGGAAGACGGTGCTGAGATGAATTCGGAATATGAAGGAGGAGTTGATGGGAATGGTTCCGGGAATGGTTCCGGAAACAGATTCAGGAATGATTCCGGAAACGGATTCGGGAATGCATCCGGAAACGGATTCGGGAACACCAATACCTGGTATTTCTATTCCCCTGTAGCCGTAAGCCAGGGTAAGGCGCTCTTCGAGAAACTCTGGGGCAAGCGAAAGAACCTCGACAACTGGCAGCGAATCAACAAAACAGTTGTAGCTTCGGCGCAAGAAACGGATATCGCTCAAGGAACAGATTCCAAGCTAAGAACAGATTCCGAGCAAGGAACGACTTCTGATCAAGATTCCAAGCTTCAGCCTGATGCATCACGAGATTCTCTATCCCATTCTTTATCCCAGAAAGAATCCGGCAAACCATCTGCCGATAGCGCCAGCCTCGACCCTCATCAGCGGGCTTATTATCTGGCTCAGATTCCGTTCACCCCAGAGCAGATGTCAGCGAGCAACCAGCTCCTGGCGGATGGCTTATACCATGCCGGAATCATCTTCAAGGACCGGCTCGACAACCTGGCACTGAGCGAGAAGATGCTGCTCCGGCTGGTGGACAACTACCCGGATTTCAAGCATCTCGACGAAGCCTATTACCATCTGTATCTGCTTTATTCCCGAAAGAAGCAAACTCAGATGGCGAACAGTTATGTCGAAAAACTGAAGAAGGATTACCCCGAAAGTCAGTTCACCGCCCTCCTCTCCGACCCTTACTATCTGGAGAATGCAAGGATGGGTGTACACATCGAAGATTCCATCTACACCCTCACCTATCAGGCATTCAAGGAGGGCAAGTACGAGGTGGTGATGCACAACTCGGAAATATCAGACAAGCGGTTCCCTACTGGCGCCAACCGCGACAAGTTCCTCTTCATCAGCGGTATGACCCAGCTCAACGAGGGCAAGGTTTCCGAATGTCTGGAAAAGATGAACCAGGTGATAGCGCAATACCCCAACAGCCGGTTGAGCGAGATGGCGGGAATGATCGTAAACGGCGTGAATGCCGGAAGACGACTCTACGGCGGAAAGTTCGACCTGAGCAATGTCTGGGCGAAACGCAGCGATGTGCTCAGCTCCCAGGACTCCACCCAGCAGAAAGGATTCTCTGCCGACCGCAACGACCGGTTTGTCTTCCTGCTCGCCTACAGCCCAGATTCCGTCAACGAGAACCAGCTGCTCTTCGAGGTAGCCAAGTATAACTTCACCACCTATATGGCGCGCAATTTCGACATCAGCATCGAAAACCTCCAGGGATTGCATCGCCTGCAGGTAAGCGGTTTTCAGAACTACGACGAGGCGAGCCAGTATGCCAACGAGCTTCATCAGCAAGCCGGCATTCTCCGTCTGATTTCCAAGGCGAGAAGCTACGTAATCAGCGAGCCGAACCTCGAGCTTCTGGGCAGAAATCTCTCGTATGATGATTACGACAAGTTCTATACCCGTCACTTCGCACCGCTGAAGATCAGCAAGATGCGCCTGCTGATGGAACCAACGGAAATCGTAGTGGATAAGGATTCCCAGAAGGAGGAAGATGTTCTGGAGGAAGAAAATGATTCTCAGAAGAAGAATCCTGAAGATAATGGAATCGATATCGAGGGCCAGCCCGCAGAAGATACCGATACCGGCATCTACTTCGACGACTCGAATGCCCCAGAATCTGAAGCCGATGATGAATACATTGAGCTGGATGGATTCTGATAAAACAAGAAAGCTCTAGCGGCAAGGAAGCCGTTAGAGCAAACAGAAGAAGGTAACCAGGAACGGTACGGAGAAATCTACGCAGAAACCGTGGAAGATGGAAACGATGATGAAGCTCTCGCCCGAATAGCGGGTGATGATAGGCAACGTGGTATCCATCGTGGTGGCTCCACCCACGCTGATAGGCGCCAGCTTGCCGAAATACTTCGCCAGCAGAGGCGCACCAAGAAGGGTGAGAATCTCACGGAAGATGTTGGCAAGCAGGGCGATGGTTCCCAGCTCGGCACCCCGATACTGCGTGATGAAGATGCTCGACAATGAGTAGTATCCGAAGCCCGAACCGATGGCGAGACAGTCGGAGAGCTGACGGTGTCCCAGTATCAGGGAGGCAGCCGCGCATCCGGCAAGGGTTCCCAGGATGGTCATCACCGGCAGCATCATCAGTCGGGGATTCACCTTTCTGAAACTCTTCAGGATAGAGGTATCGCAACCGATGCTGATACCCACGCAGAACATCAGGCAGCAGAGGGCATAATAGCTCACGTCGCTCGCCAGGAAACTGGCAGGAATCACATCCCACACTCCCACGATGATGCCCAGCACGAAGAAGCCTACGATAATCAGACTACCTTTCATTTCCAGCCTCCTTTCTGCAAACATATCTCCACAATGCCCACGCAAAGATTGCACTACCCAGACTTCCGGCTATCGTAAGCACGATGGCTTCGAGTCCCAGGGTCTGAAGACCATTGATAATACGAGGGTTCGCTCCCACCTCGATGCCGAGCAGGAAGAGGAGTACCCAGATAAGCGCCGTGATGACACGGCCGATAAATCTCATTTTCTTGTTGCGGAGCAGGTACCCCGTACCAATTCCGCATAGCATGATCATTACAATCTTGAGCATTGTTTCTTCTTTTCTTTCTTTTTTTTATTATTTTTGATTGATTACTTTTATCTTCGATAATAATAACGGATTCCCGGTCTTAATATTATAAAAAAGACCGAGAATCCTGAAGATTCAGGCGATGCAGCCAGATACGGGAATCGCCGTAGTGCCCTTCATCTTCTGCGCCTTCTTACCCGAAACCCTGCCCAGGCGCACGTTCACCTCCTCGGGCTGGAGTTCCACGCCCTGGGTTTCAGGGCGACTTTACTTTTTGTCAACATTACCCAGGGCGATGCCCTGGGCTAGGAGCTTTTGGACTTTCAGCCCGACTTCGGCTGCCATAATCTAAACTTATGACACACCTTTTTTTTTCAATTAAGTTTCTTTAACCACAACTCTCTTCCGTCATTCAATTATTCTTTGTACTTTAGCACCTCGAAAATAAAAACATATCCTAAAAGGATACAGCAAAATGATACTCTAAAAGGATAATGCAATATGAGCAACGGATTATTACTATGGATCGATGATGAAATTGAGCTCCTCAAGGCACATATCATCTTCCTGGAGAAAAAAGGTTACGAGGTTGCCACGGTGAGCAATGGATCGGATGCCATCGAACTATGCCGACAGCAATCCTTCGACCTCATCCTCCTCGATGAAATGATGCCTGGACTGAGCGGCCTGGAGACCCTGCAGCAAATCAAGGACATCCAGCCCGCTACTCCCGTTGTGATGTGTACCAAGAGCGAAGAGGAGAACATCATGGACCAGGCTATCGGGTCGAAAATCGCCGACTATCTCATCAAACCCGTCAACCCGAGCCAAATCCTGCTCTCGCTGAAAAAGAACATCCACCAAAAGGATATCGTGACCGAGATGACGCAGAGCGGATACCAGCAGGACTACCAGCAGATTGCACTGAAGATGATGGACTGCCGTACCTGCAGCGACTGGATGGAGATATACAGAAGACTCGTGAAATGGGAACTGGAACTGAGCGATACCGACAGCCAGATGACCGAGATGCTCGCCATGCAGAAGGAGGAGGCTAACATCGGATTCGCCAAATTCATCGCCAGGAACTATCTGGAATGGATAGACCTGATGAGGAATGGGAATGCCGGAAAGAATGAGAATGCCGGGAAGAATGGGAATGCATCTTCTTCCGACGACCGCCCGATGATGAGCCCGGATGTCTTCAGAAACAGAATCTTCCCGATTCTGGACAAGGGAGAGAAGGTGTTCCTCATCGTGATAGACAACTTCAGATACGACCAGTGGAAGATGCTGGCGGCTGACATCGGCGAGCTGTTCGACATAGACGAAGATATGTATATGAGCATCCTGCCTACCGCCACGCAATACGCCCGGAACGCCATCTTCAGCGGTCTGATGCCCAACAGGATTGCCGAGATGTTTCCGGAGCTCTGGGTGGATGAAGACGAGGAGGAGGGCAAGAACCTGAACGAGGAGCCGCTGATACAGACGTTGCTTGACAGATACCGCAAGCGATACAGCTTCAGCTATCACAAGGTGAACGATTCGCAGGGCGCCGACCGGTTTATGGAGCACTACAACGAATGCAGGGAGAAGGACCTGAACGTGCTGGTAATCAACTTCATCGATATGCTCTCGCATGCCCGGACGGAATCGAAGATGGTACGCGAGCTTGCCAATACGGAGAGTGCCTACCGCAGCATCACGCAGAGCTGGCTGCGCCACTCGGTGCTCTCGGAACTGTTCAGAAGACTGTCGCAGGATGACTGCAAGGTGGTGATCACCACCGACCACGGAAGCATCCGTGCCTCGAAGCCCATCAAGATCATCGGCGACCGCAACACGAATACCAACCTGCGCTACAAGCTGGGCAAGAACCTGGCCTGCAATGCCAAGGAGGTTTTCACCATCAGGGACCCGAAAAGGGCACAGTTGCCTGCTCCCAACCTGAGTACATCGTATGTCTTTGCCTACGGAGACGCCTTCTTCGCCTATCCGAACAACTACAATTACTACGTTTCGTACTACAAGGATACCTTCCAGCACGGTGGCATCTCGATGGAGGAAATGCTCATTCCGATCATCACACTGACACCGAGAAAGAGAAAACAGTGATAGTTAACGGTTAATACTTAACGGTTACTGGTTAATAGTTTATAGTAATCATAAAGTTCAAAGTTCAAAATTCAAAGTTCAAAGTAAAAAATATGAAGATTAAGATTGATTCATTAGACAACATCCATGCTGCAGCCAAGGAATTCCTGCAGAACATGGGCGACGGCAAGGTCTTTGCCTTCTATGGCAAGATGGGTGCCGGAAAGACAACTTTCGTAAAAGCTATCTGCGAGGAACTGGGCGTGGAGGATGTAATCACCTCGCCTACCTTCGCTCTCGTCAACGAATACACTGCCGGAAACGGCGATCCTATCTACCATTTCGATTTCTACCGCATCAAGAAAATTGATGAGGTGTATGATATGGGATACGAGGATTACTTCTACAGCGGAAACCTCTGCTTCCTGGAGTGGCCGGAACTCATCGAGGACCTGCTGCCGGAGGATTGTACCAAGGTGACCATCACCGTAGAGGAAGATGGTAGCAGAAGCGTAGAATTCTAGAGGCTATTTCGCAAATTCGGATTCTAACAAAAAAGCATACGTCCCGATGCAGCTGATGCCGCACCGGGACGTTTTTTTTTAGTCTTCTGCCCTCTCTTACAGCAGAGCCTCAAACTTCTCCTTGAGGGTTGACTTGTTGGCTGCACCAACAAACTTGTCAACGAGCTGGCCACCCTTGAAGAAAAGGATGGTAGGGATATTGCGAACGCCAAACTCCATAGCGATGTCGTCGTTCTCCTCTACATCACACTTACCAACTACCAACTTACCGTCAAACTCCTCAGCCAATTCTGACACGACAGGAGCAATCTGGCGGCAAGGACCACACCATGTAGCCCACAAATCTACTACCAATGGCAACTCGCCATTCTTGTAACTCTCGAAATTCTCGGTTGTAATTGTTACTTCCATTTTTTCTACCTTTTTTATATAGTTAATAATATTCTCATGAATTATTTTTAATTGATCTGATACGACATCTTCGGATGGTCGTTGACAAACTGTATCAGATCCCTGCTCACTCCCACCGTGCGGTCCTGCGCACGCAGCAGCACATTGGTCTTGGTCTCGGCATCGTGAATCTGAAGGAAGAGCTGTGCCTTGCCCTCATCATTCTCCACCAGCGTCTTGATATCATTCACCAGCGTTTCGTCTATCACCGTACTGTCCACGATGATGGTAAACTTCTCCAGGCGGTTCTCCTTCACGGTCTGGAGATACTCCACGGTGCTGATCTTGAAGTCGAGATAGTTGCTGTTGCCGTAACGGGACACACACTTCGCCGTAACGAAGATGGTGCTGCCCTCTACCATGATGCCTCGCCAGTTGCCCCAGTCCTCACCGAAGAGCGCCAGCTCGCCCGATCCTTCGAAATCCTCGATGGTGACGAAGCCGCACGGCTTTCCGGTCTTGGTGAACTTGGATTTCACCCCGGTGATGATGCCGCCGAACACCACATCCTCCTTCTTGGCAAGCTCCACCTTGTCGCCCAGTTCAGAGCAGTGGGTATTGCAGAGGTTGCGGAGGATGATTTCGTAATCGTCGAGCGGATGAGCCGAGAGATAGATGCCCACGAGCTCACGCTCCCTGTTGAGCCTCTCGATGGTGCTCCAGGATTCAGCTTCCGGTATAGGAGGGGTGGCTATCTCCACCGCCTCTACGCCTCCAAAGAGCGAGGTGGCTGCCTCGCGCTGCTCCTGCTGGTAGAGCTGACCGTATCTTACGAGCGTATCCAGGAAGGTATCGCCCTTGCTGTTCTTGCCGAAGTACTGCTCGCGGCGGATGCCGAAGCTGTCGAAACCGCCACTCAGAGCCAGACTTTCGAATGCCTTGCGGTTGACATTGGAGAAATCCACGCGCTCGGCAAAATCGAAGATGTTCTTATAAGGGCCGTTCTTCAGGCGCTCTGCCACGATGGCATCGGCGGCAGGAGTTCCCATTCCCTTGATGGCGGAGAGTCCGAAACGTATCTCGCCATGCTCGTTCACACCGAAGGCACGGTAGCTCTCGTTTACATCCGGTCCCAGGGTCTTGATGTCCATCGACTGGCACTCCTCCATCAGCTTGGTAATCTCGGTGATCTGCGCAAAGCGGCGGGTCATCAGCGCAGCCATGTATTCGGCTGGATAGTGTGCCTTGAGATAGGCAGTCTGATAGGCTACCCAGGAATAGCAGGTGGCGTGCGACTTGTTGAAGGCATAGGATGCAAACTTCTCCCAGTCGCCCCAGATTTTCTCGAGCACAGCCGGATCGTGGCCGTTCTCCTGTCCCTGCTTGATGAACTTCGGCTTCATCGCATCTACGATAGCCTTCTTCTTCTTACCCATCGCCTTACGGAGGGCATCCGACTCGCCTCGGGTGAAGCTTGCCAGCTGGCGGGAAAGGAGCATCACCTGCTCCTGATACACCGTGATGCCGTAGGTATCCTTGAGGTATTTCTCCATGCAGGGGATATCGTAGGTGATGGCCTGCTGGCCGTTCTTGCGGGCGATGAAGTCGGGGATGTAATCCATAGGTCCCGGACGGTAGAGGGCGTTCATGGCGATGAGGTCCTCGAAAACCGTAGGCTTCAGCTCGCGGAGATACTTCTGCATACCCGGCGACTCGAACTGGAAGGTTCCGATGGTCTGGCCGCGCTGGTAGAGCTGATAGGTAAGCTCATCATCGATAGGGATGGTATCGAGATCTACGACATCGCCCGTGGTCTGCTTGATTACCTTGCATGCCTCCTTCATCTCGGAGAGGGTCTTCAGACCCAGGAAGTCCATCTTGATGAGTCCGGTGGTCTCGATCACGTGACCGTCGTACTGGGTTACAGCCGTCTTCAGTCCCGGGAAATCAGGGTCATCGGCGGTAGATACAGGCACCCAGTTGCTGATAGGGTCGCGGCAGATGATGAATCCGCAGGCATGGATACCCGTGCCGCGGATGGTACCCTCGAGCATGCGGGCATACTTGATGGTATTGCTCTCGCGGGGGTCGCTGGAGTATTCTGCCTCCTTCAGCTCCGGGGTATATTTGATGGCGTTGGCAAGGTTCATCTTCGCTCCGTCGGGCAGACGGTCGGGAATCGCCTTGCAGAGTGCATTCGCCTTGTCCAAAGGCAGCTTCTCTACGCGCGCCACATCCTTGATGGAGTTCTTGGTGGCCATCGAACCGTATGTAATAATGTGGGCACAGTTCTCGTGACCGTACTTATCCATTACCCAGCGCAACACCTTGCCTCGGCCATCGTCATCGAAGTCGGTATCAATATCAGGCAGGTTCACACGGTCTGGGTTCAGGAAACGCTCAAACAGCAGGTCGTACTTCAGAGGGTCGATCTTGGTGATTCCCAGGCAATATGCCACTACGGAACCTGCCGCTGATCCACGGCCCGGACCCACCATTACGCCCAGCTCTTCGCGTGCCGCCCTGATGAAGTCGGACACGATGAGGAAGTAGCCCGGGAAACCCATGGTCTTCATCACGTGGAGCTCGAAGTTCACGTGCTCATCCACATTCTCGGGCAGCGGGTCGCCATAAAGCTTCCTGGCTCCCTCGTAGGCGAGGTGGCGCAGGTATTCTGCCTCAAACTTGATGCGGTATATCTTGTCGTAGCCGCCCAGACGGTCGATTACCTTCTGACCTTCCTCGGGCGACAGCTGGTTCTCTCCATTCTCATCAGTAGTAAACTCCCTGTAGAGGTCTTCTTCCGACACCTTCTGGCGCAGCTGCTCCTCGGTACCGAAACTCTCCGGAATGGGGAAGAACGGCATGATAGGACCGTGGTCGATGCTGTAGATCTCTATCTTATCCAGCACCTCGATGGTATTCGAGAGCGCCTCGGGCACATCAGCGAACACTTCGTTCATTTCCTCGCGAGTCTTGAACCACTCCTGCTTGGAGTAGCGCATGCGGTTAGGATCGTCCAGGTCCTTGCCAGTGGCGATGCAGAGCAGATGGTCGTGCGCCTCGGCAGTCTCCTTGTCCTCGAAGTGGCAGTCGTTGGTACACACGAGCTTGATGCCGTATTCCCTGGCAAACTCGATGAGCACCTTGTTCGCCTTCTGCTGCAGTTCGTAAGCCTCGCGATTGGCGAGCAGGCTCGGATCATCGGGCACCTTGTGGCGCTGCAACTCCAGGTAATAGTCATCGCCGAAGAGATTGTGATACCACTCGCATGCCTCACGGGCTCCGGCGATATCGCCCTTCAGGATCTTGGCTGGCACCTCGCCGGCGATACATGCCGAGCAGACGATGAGGTCTTCGTGATACTTCTCCAGATCGGCACGGTCGGTTCGAGGGCGCATGTAGTATCCATCCACCCACGAATTGCTCACCAGCTTGATGAGGTTCTTGTATCCGTTATAGTTCTTGGCGAGCACGATGAGGTGGTAACCACTCATATCGCCCTTGTCCTTCTCGCGGTCGCCCTTGGTGCGTCGTGCCACATACATCTCGCAACCGATGATGGGCTTGAAGGGTTCGAGTCCCTCCTTCTTGCGGTCTTTGTTGACCTTTCCGCAATAGTCAACCAGCTCCTTGATGCCGAACATCACACCATGATCGGTTACTGCCATACCCTTCATGCCATCCTTGATGGCCTTGTCCACCAGACGTGGAATCTTGGACTGGCCGTCGAGGATGGAATACTGAGTATGGACGTGTAAATGAACAAAATCTTCCATTTTTTGCGTTAAAATTCGTAATTTGAGAACAAAGTTACTGCTAAAAGTTGATATTGCCAAAAAAATGGGAGAAAAATTTGCAAAAACCATAAAAATGCCGTACCTTTGCACCAGAAACAAAAACGTAAACCTTTCTCATGGGACAAAAAATAAAGAAACTAAAAAAGATAAGAATTCACCGTGAAGGCACCGACCAGCTGGTGTTCGGCGGTATAGCACTGGTGGCTGTCGCAGCAGTACTGTGGATGGCCTTTGACAACAAGATACCTTTCTGGGCATTCCTTGTGGTCTTCGGTGTGGTATATGGTATCGTGCTCAACTTCTACCGATGCCCGATCAGATTCCTGAACGTGGAAGATACCGAGAAACTCGTGGTAGCTCCTGCCGACGGCAAGATCGTGGTGATAGAGGAAGTGGAGAATGCACCTTACTTTAACGATAAGCGACTGATGATTTCCATCTTCATGAGTCTCTGGAACGTACATGCCAACTGGTTTCCGGTGGATGGCAAGGTGAAGTTCGTAAAGCACGAGGACGGAAAGTTCATGAAGGCTTGGCTGCCTAAGGCGAGCGAGGAGAACGAGCACGCCGACATAATGATCACTACCCCAGAGGGCGTGGATGTATTGTGCCGACAGATTGCCGGTGCCGTAGCCCGCCGCATCGTAACCTATGCCAAGGAGGGAGAAGAGTGCTACATCGATGAGCATCTCGGATTCATCAAACTGGGTTCACGAGTGGATGTGTATCTGCCTCTCGGCACGGAAGTATGCGTGAAGATGGGACAGTCAACCACAGGTGATCAGACAATCATAGCAAAACTGAAATAAGAAAAAATGAGTATTAAGAAGCATATTCCAAACACGATTACCTGCTGCAACCTCATCTCAGGCTGCATCGCTACATCGTTTGCCTTCGGGGGAAATCCCGAAATGGCACTGTTGTGGATTATCATTGGAGCTGTTTTTGACTTTTTCGATGGCATGAGCGCCCGCTTGCTGCACGTTTCATCGCCTATCGGCAAGGAGCTGGACTCGCTTGCCGACGATGTGACCTTTGGCGTAGCACCCGCCACCATCGTATTCTCACAACTCTTTGTCATGGAGTATCCGGAGTTTCTGGAGCCTTTGCGCCCTTGGTTGCCATACGTAGCCTTCATCATCGCAGCTTTCTCTGCCCTGAGACTGGCGAAGTTCAACCTGGATGAGCGCCAGACAACCTCTTTCATCGGCGTACCTACGCCAGCCAATGCGCTGTTCTGGGGTTCGCTGGTAGTAAGCAGCCCCAGCTGGATTACCAACCAGAGCTGGTCGATATATCTCGTGCTGGCGCTGATTTTCATCACCAGCTTCCTGCTGGTATGCGAGTTGCCGCTGTTCGCCCTGAAGTTCAAGCAGTGGTCGTTCAAGGGCAACGAGGTGAAGTATTGCTTTGCCGGTTTCGCCATTGCCGTTCTTGCGGTATCTGTGGCTGCCGAAGGAGCAAGAGGATTCCTGGAGGGATGGTGGCCTATCATCCTGGTGTACGTACTTCTCTCCTGGATGATGTTTCTGAAGAAAAAATAAAAATATAGGTTTTGTCATTTCCTTTTCAAGGAAAGGCGTTAATTGTTAGTATAGGCATCAGCTTTCTAACAAAGATAAAAAGATTAAGGAATAACAAAGGCTTACTTCCGGCGGGAAGTAAGCCTTATTTTTTTATATGATCTCTGATGATTAGTTGTGTACGAGTGTACCAATCTCTTCACCTTCCATCACCTTCTTCAGGTTGCCTACTACATCCATATTGAATACGTAGATAGGAAGGTCGTTCTCCTTGCACATGGTAGTAGCCGTGAGGTCCATCACCTTCAAGCCCTTGGTGTAGATTTCATCATAGGTGATGTCCTTGAACTTGGTAGCGGTAGGATCCTTCTCTGGATCGGCGGTATAGATGCCGTCCACACGGGTACCCTTGAGCATCACGTCTGCCTCAATCTCGATACCACGGAGAGAAGAACCGGTATCGGTAGTGAAATATGGGCTGCCGGTACCTGCAGAGAAGATGCAGATGTAGCCGTCTTCCATTGCCTCGATGGCTTTCCACTTGGTGTAGAACTCACCGATAGGCTCCATGCGGATAGCTGTAAGCACCTTGTTCTTCACGCCCAGTGCACCGAGGGCACTGCTCAGGGCGAGAGAGTTGATGACGGTGGCACACATGCCCATCTGGTCGCCCTTCACACGGTCGAATCCCTTCTGGCTTCCGCTCAATCCACGGAAAATGTTACCACCACCGATCACGATACCAATCTGCACGCCCATCTCGTGAACTTCCTTAATCTGCTTAGCATAATCACTCAAGCGCTCAGGGTCGATGCCGAAGCTCTGCTTGCCCATCAGGCTCTCACCGCTCAACTTCAAAAGAATTCTTTTAAACTTTGCCATAAATATCTTGTTTAATGTTTATTGTTTCATATTTGCTGAAGGAATCAGGAACCTGATTTCGCCGAAGGCATACGACCGGATCATTCCCTTCCTGTCGTGAAGGATGAGATGGCCGTCATCTTCCACCTCCACGAAGGCACCCTCGAACTTGCCGTCGGCATCCTCGTACCAGTGGAATCCCTTGCGGCGGTAGAGCGAGAGATGATAGATGCCCGAAACATCCATAAAGTCGGCACGGCGGAGCAGCTCATAATACTTCTTGAATGCCTCGATGATCTTCTGCAGCACCTCTTCCCTATCCACCTCGTGACCCAGAATCTGAGCCAGGGATACCGGATTGGGCGCATCGCTGTGGAACTCGGTCTGATTGATGTTCACCCCGGTACCGAAGATGCATCGCTTGATGCCCTTGGAATCGACAGAGGTTTCTATCAGCGTGCCGCTGATCTTCCTGTCGTTCCAATATACATCGTTCGGCCATTTCAGCGTAATGCCGTCGGTATAGGTATCCAGGGCATCCTTGACGGCTAGGGCTCCTGCCTCAGAGAGCAGGAACTGCTGGCGTACGGGCACCCAGGTAGGAGTCATCAGTAAACTGAACAGGAGGTTCTTGCCCGGTTCGCTCTCCCAGGTATGCGTGCCCTGTCCCCTGCCTGCCGTCTGATAATCGGCTACAGCCACGATGAGCGTATCATCCTCGCAGGCTTTCATTCCCTTCAGGAAGGTATTCGTAGAATCCACTTCCTGCATTCTTATGATTTTTGTTTTCATTTTCACCTTATTATATATAATTCAAGTTTCGCATGTAAGTTCCACACGCCCTGAAAGGGCAGAAGCTTTTAAGTACCAGCATAGAATCTAAAGTATCAGCATCGGATTGAAGGCATCCTTGAGATGCTGCAGACTCTTCACCTGATGTTCGCTTCCCACGATGGAGATGACATCGAAGCGCAACTCTTTGTCCACCTGGCATTCCTTGACATAGGCATTGGCAGCTATGGCAAGATTCCTCATCTTGCCGGGGGTGACAGCCTCTTCGGGCTGCTGGTATTCCTCGCCGGTGCGGGTCTTCACCTCTACCACCACCAGCGTGTTGCCATCGGGCGAAAAGGCAAGGATATCCAGGTCGCGGCGGCCTAGCCTCCAGTCACGATCTACGATGGTATAGCCCTCATCTTCCAGATAGAGCACCGCCTCATCTTCTCCCCATTTGCCCAAATCATTATGTTCAGCCATAGATTATTTTCTTATGTTTACCCCTGGCGGTATCATTTTCCGCACAAAAGGCACTATTACTATGCAAAAATAACACTTTTCTTTCATCCATCAAAGTTTTTTATGTATTTTTGCACAAAAATAGAAAAAGAGAAATCATAAAGAATAGAAATATGGAAGACAATCTGAAAAAAGACGAAGAATATATGCGCCGTGCGCTGATGGAGGCGCAGGCGGCATTCGACGAAGACGAGATTCCGGTAGGTGCCGTCATCGTTTGCAGGGACCGCATCATCTCGAGAGCCCACAATCTTACAGAGATGCTTACCGATGTTACCGCCCATGCCGAGATGCAGGCGATTACATCCGGAGCGAACATGCTGGGCGGAAAATACCTGAAAGACTGTACCCTCTATGTCACCGTAGAGCCGTGCGTGATGTGCGCCGGAGCCTTGGGATGGTCGCAGATCAGCCGCGTGGTGTATGGTGCCGGAGATGAAAAAAGGGGCTATACAAAATATGCGCCCGATGCACTGCATCCTAAGACAACAGTTACATCGGGCGTATTGGAAGATGAGTGCCGCACACTCATGCAGGATTTCTTTCAGAGAAAGAGATAATCATTACTTCACGAGAACAACCAGGTACTTGCTGGTGCTCCAGAAAATCTGAGAGTTGGTGATGCGGAGAGTATATTGCTTGTTGGCATCACGAACCAGAGTATAAGAGCTTGAAGGATGAGTAGTGAGCAACTTGGCTGACTTAGAATAGAGCTTGATCTCAGAAACCTCACGGATATCTACCTTTGTAAAGTAGCTCTTGTTGAAGTTACCGGTCATAACCTTGCCATTCTCCATGATGTGCTGGTTCTTCAGCTCCTTCTTGGTACCGAATACATACCATGCAGTGTTGAGCTGCTTATCCTGAGCATTGATCACCTCAGTCTTATTACTGCTTTCCTTGGTAAGGTTGCTGGTCTTGGTATTCAAGTTGTTGATAGTCTCATCAAGAGCAGCAATGTGGATATCCTTGCTATCCAACTCCTCACGGAGTGCCTGGAGCTGCTTCTCCTTCTCAACCAGCTGCTTCTGCAGGTTCTCTATGGTCTTCTTAAGCTGGTCGCCCTGGATAGAGCTGTTAGCCAACTGCTTCTGCAACTTGGCAAGGAGCTCCTTGTTCTGCTTCATGCGAGTAGCGATGAACTGCACATCCTCCTTGAGTTTCTGTCTCTTGGTGGCACCCTCGCCATTCTTCAAGAGCACCACGCGGTTCTCAGCCTCATTGATCTGGTTGAGACCATCCTCAATCTCATTCAGAGTACCCAGCATATCATTCAGTTCGCTATCCTTCTGCGCAATGATGCTGTTGAGCGAATCTGATTGAGCCGCATTGTTAGCGGCATTGTTCTTGCCGTCGTTACATCCTGTTAAAACAAAGGCTGCGAGGCATGCCATCATTAATAGCTTTTTCATAATCCTTCTCCTTTTTGTTAATTTTATGATTAATACTTTTTATTTATTATTCTTACGCTCTTCGCGTCGCTTTTCCTTCAATTCCTCCTTCAGCTGCTTGGGATCCTTACCCGCCAGAACGATGACAAACTCACCGCGCGGTTCCGTCTCCTGGAAGTGGGCAATCACCTCGGCAAGGCTTCCACGCACACTTTCCTCGTGCAGCTTCGAGATTTCACGGCAGCAGCTCACCTGTCTGTCTTCTCCAAAAACCTCGGCAAACTGCTGCAAGGTCTTCACCACTCTATAGGGTGACTCGTAGAAGATCATGGTGCGCACCTCATCCTTGAGCGATTCCAGATAGGTTTGTCTGCCCTTCTTCTGCGGGATGAATCCCTCGAAGCAGAATCTGTCGCAAGGTAATCCGGACGACACGATGGCTGGGATACAAGCCGTAGGTCCCGGAAGGGTCTGCACGGTGATGCCTGCTTTCGCAGCCTCACGAGCCAGATAGAAACCAGGGTCGCTGATGCCTGGGGTTCCTGCATCACTGATCAAGGCGATGGTCTCACCAGCCTTCAATCGCTCTACGATGCCAGCCGATGTGCCATGCTCATTAAACTTATGATGCGCCACTAATCGATTTTTAATATCGAAATGCTTAAGCAGGACGCTCGATGTCCGAGTGTCCTCAGCGAGCACCATATCCGCCTCTTTCAAGACCCGGATGGCTCGCATTGTCATGTCCTCCATATTGCCTACTGGAGTCGGTACGATATATAATATGCCCATAAGTGGGTACAAATGTAGTTAATTAATCTTTCATAGCAAAAAAAAACTGCGTATCTTTGCATTTTTTAAAACCTTATTAGTAATTTTGTCCCCGAAATGACTGAAATACTGAATGGGGAGGCACACCGTCCCGGAAGAATTGAAGTGGTGTGCGGATCGATGTTCTCCGGAAAAACCGAGGAACTGATCCGAAGAATGAAGCGTGCCAGCTTCGCCAGACAGAAGGTGGAAATCTTCAAGCCGGCGATAGATACGCGCTACTCCGAAGACAATGTAGTGAGCCATGACCAGAATTCTATCCGTTCTACTCCTATTGAATCTTCCGGATCGATTTTGCTATTGGCTTCGGATATCGACGTGGTCGGTATCGACGAGGCTCAGTTCCTGGACAATGGATTGGTGGAGGTCTGCAACGAACTCGCCAACCGCGGCGTACGCGTCATCGTGGCGGGGCTGGATATGGATTTCAAGGGTGTTCCCTTCGGTCCGATTCCTGCGCTCTGTGCCATCGCCGACGAGGTGACCAAGGTGCACGCCATCTGCGTGAAGTGCGGTGCACTGGCATACGTCAGCCATCGACTGGTGGCTAACGACAAGCGCGTGCTCCTGGGTGAGCAGGATGAATACGAGCCGCTCTGCAGAGACTGCTACCAGAAAGCCATCAGCCAGGAGAAATAGAAGAACGAAGGGTGAAGAGCAAAGATACAACAGCTTTGCTAATCATAAAGTTCAAAGTTCAAAATTCAAAGTTCAAAGTAAATGAGTAAGGAGATTACATTCGACAAGTTCATCAGATGGGCTGGTATCGTTACCCTCGTCATTGCAGTACTCTACATCACCAACTATCTGAGTGAGGTACTGCTTCCTTTCTTTATAGCATGGTTTTTCGCATACCTGCTCTATCCCGTCGTGAAGTTCATCGAGAATAAACTCCATGTCAAGGTTCGTGCCATCTCCATTCTTCTGGCAATGGGAGCTGCGATTGCCATCGTGGGGGGTGTCATCTGGCTCATCATCCCACCGATGATCGACCAGTTTGACAAACTGGGAGAAGTGTTGACCCGATGGGTTCATCAAACCACCCATACCAACAATCTCACGATGCTGATCAAGGAGTGGCTGCAGGACAACCAGACCACCATAGAACGATTCTTGAAGAGCAAGGACTTCAGCGATGCCCTGAAGACTACGATGCCGAAGGTTTTCTCGGTAGTGAGCCAGACGGCAACCGTGCTGATGAGTATCGTGGCATCCATGATTACCTTATTATATATGTTCTTCATCCTGCTCGATTACGAAACCCTGACAGCCAACTGGGTGCGCATCTTCCCGAAGAAGAACCGTCCGTTCTGGTCGGCACTGATGAAGGATGTAGAGCGCGAGCTCAACAACTATATCCGAGGCCAGGGAATGGTGGCGCTCTGTATGGGCATCATGTTCTGCATCGGCTTCACCATCATCGGCTTTCCGATGGCGATAGGCCTGGGCATTCTGATCGGCATCATGGACCTGGTACCGTATCTTCATACCTTTGCCCTCATTCCTACGGCATTCCTGGCAATGCTCAAGGCGGCAGATACGGGACAGAACTTCTGGGTAGTCTTCGGATTGGCGGTATTGGTATTCTGCGTGGTGCAGGTGATTACGGATATGGTGGTTACGCCGAAGATTATGGGCAAGGCGATGGGCTTGAACCCAGCCATCCTGCTCCTGAGTCTTTCGATATGGGGTGCTCTGCTGGGCTTCCTGGGGCTGATTGTTGCCCTTCCGCTCACCACCCTTCTCATAGCTTATTGGCAGCGGTATGTAACGAGAGAAAAGCCGCAATATGAAGAGAAATTAGGGCCGGATCTACCGGAAACTGCCACTGAAACGGGTAAAATAGAAGAAAAACAATAAAAAAACGACTAAATATTTGGTGATTTCAAAAAATAGTCGTACCTTTGCACTCGCTTTTGAACATAAAGTTAGAGATTGACTCGCTAGCTCAGCTGGTAGAGCACAACACTTTTAATGTTGGGGTCATGGGTTCGAGCCCCATGCGAGTCACAGTCTCAGAAAAGGACTTTCCGTTAAGGGAAGTCCTTTTTTCGTATATAGTTCGGGGAGGTGGATTCTTTTAACTCTCATTAACTAAAAACAGATGCAAGATTCTTGCTTTTCTGCGTTTAATATAATGGAATATAGGGCAAAAATGCCCTCGGATACCAAAAGGTGCCGGAAAGATTCCCACATAGAAACAAAAAATTAGAATAAAATAAAATTTCATAAGACAAAAATAACAAAAGAAAAAAGAAAATTTCATAAGACAATGAAGAAAATTACATTATTCTCAATCCTGGCTGTACTCTTTGCAGCTATGTCATTCACCTCTTGTAACACAGACGGTGACAGCGGTATGAACTTCCTGACCCTTGAGCAGCAGAAGAGCTTCCAGCAGGCTATGTCATTGGGTTCATACAACAACATGGCCATTCTCTACGAAAAGAAGAATGATGCCAACGTAAAAAATCAGGTTGACTCTGTTGCATCATCTTGCAGCATCAGCATGTACGGCGACAGCACCATGACAATGACCAACTTCCCTGTGGCTGCACTCGCAGAGCACATCAATAACAAGGATTTGGCTGCCGCCATCGCCAAGGTGACTCCAAGAACCATCAAGTGCAAGTATAATGTAATGCCAAACAGTACTTCTGAAGTAGCTTACTTCATTGCTTGCCCTAATGCTGTCGAGTTGAATCTGGCTTATGGCACAGACAACAAGAGTCACAAGGTAGTGCTTGTTTTCATCCCTAGCCAGATGTATTACGGCTACTGCACACTCAAGGAGCCAAGACAGCTGGGCTTCCAGTTCGCGCTCTATCAGATCTGGGTGGATGGCAACCAGACCAACTTCATCCAGAACTCAACCAACTCTTCTAACACCACTGTAGGTTTTCTCTTCCGCAACGCATGGAAGAAGTAAGAAGAGAGGGCTAGAGAATTCAAATTCAAGAAATTAAGTTAATACTCTTTTAAATACAAACAACTTACAAATATATGGTCTGAATTTATCACTCAGCGTGAAAACTACATAAAAAGGCGCGATAGCTCTCCTGCTATCGCGCCTTACTTTTTTTATCCTATATTTCAGTATCCTAATCTTTCTTCCAGAGCTTGCTCATATCCTCCAAGCTCTTGCCCTTGGTTTCAGGTACCAGCTTCCATACGAAGAAAGCTGCAACGATACAGATGGCACCATACAGACCATAGGTAAACCAATGACCGAAATCATCGCCCGGAGTCAGGTGCATATTGAACAGCGGTACGAAGGTAGAGCTGACGATGAAGTTGAATATCCACTGGAAAGCTACGGCAATCGCCACAGCCGCACCACGGATGGTATTCGGGAAAAGCTCGGCGATAAGCACCCAGGCAATAGGTCCCCAGGAGAACATAAAGCTGGCACTATATACCATGATACTCAGCATGGTAACCGTACTCAAGGCTTCATTTCCAAAGGTCAAGGCTACGCCCAAGGCTCCTGCTGCCATGCCGATGGAACCAAAGATAAGCAATGGCTTGCGACCCAGCTTCTCTACCGTAAAGACGGCAACCAGCGTGAACGAGATATTCACAATACCCATGATGACGGTCTGAACCATCGGATTGCCCATACCCATATCCTGGAAGATACGAGGCGCATAATAGAGCACCGCATTGATACCCACTGCCTGCTGGAATACAGAAAGCATCACGCCCACAAAGATACACATAAAACCGTAAGAGAAGAGTTTCTCGGTCTTCACGGTCACCGTATTCCTGATATCGTGGATAATCTCGCGTGCCTTCTCAGAACCATTGATCTTGGCAAGCACGCCGTATGCCTTCTCATCCTGTCCGATCATCACGAGATAACGAGGGGTTTCAGGTACGAAGCAGATCAGGAAGGTGAACAGTCCTGCCGGAACCATCTCGCTTCCAAACATATATCTCCAGCCCGTCTCGATGGTCCACTGCGCATCCACCATATTGGCGATGGCACCCACAGCATCATAAATAGGATTGGCATGGGAACCCATAATGATGAAATTGACGAAGTAAACCACCAGCTGACCGAAGATGATGGCAAACTGATTGCAGCTCACCAACATACCGCGCATATTGCTCGGAGCGATTTCGCCGATATACATCGGACAGATGGCTGAAGCCATACCTACACCGATACCACCCAGCACACGATAGAAGTTGAATACCACCAGCAACGTCCAGTCGGCATGTCCCTGAGGCAGGAGATAAGATTCCGGTTCCATAGATCCCCAGGCAGAGAGGAAGAAGCAGACACCCGCAAAGATGAGCGAGCGCTTACGACCCAGCCTGCTGGCGAAAAGACCAGAAAGCGAACTACCGATGATACAGCCGATCAGCGCACTGGAAGAAGTGAATCCGTGCATCACATCGGTGTATTCGAAATCTCCGGCACCCTTGAAGAATGCCTGCAAACCCTTCTCGGCACCTGATATCACAGCGGTATCGTAACCGAAAAGCAAGCCACCCAATACGGCGACCATCACAATCGAGAAAAGATAGGCCTTAGAGCCCGTTTGTTGTTGTTCCATTTTACTATAGGTTATTTGTTTATTTTTATATTTTTATCTGTTTATTTTAAAATAATACGCATAATCTGCACATTTCCCCTATTTTTTTTGTAAATTTGCAACCAAAATAAGAGAACATAGATATTACGTAATATGAACATCGCAGAATTCTTACATCAGAAGGGCGACAAAAGAGGCTTCTCTTTCGAGGTTTTGCCACCTCTCAAGGGTAATGGCACTGCGGCTCTCTTCCGCACCATCGACAGCCTCAAGGACTTCGACCCACGGTTTATCAACATTACCACACACCACAGCGAGTATGTTTACAAGGAACTGGAAAACGGTCTCCTCACTCGTCAGCGTGTGCGTCGCCGCCCTGGTACCGTTGCCATCGCAGGCGCAATCCAGAACAAGTACGACATCCCAGTCATCCCTCACGTCATCTGTAGCGGTGCCACGAAGGAAGACATCGAATACGAATTGCTCGATCTCCAGTTTCTGGGCATCAGCAATATCCTTGTGCTGAGAGGCGACAAGGCGAAGGAAGACCGACAGTTTACTCCAACAGAAAACGGTCATTCCAATGCCACCGACCTGCTGAAGCAAGTAAACCAGTTTAACGACGGTTTCTTCTTCGACGGCACCCCGATCAAGCATCCGGGTGATAAATTCTGCTGTGGCGTAGCCTGCTATCCGGAGAAGCACGAAGAGGCTCCCAATCTGGAGATGGATATGCAGCATCTCCTGGAGAAGCAGCAGTTGGGCGCTGACTATGCCATCACCCAGCTCTTCTACGACAACGAGAAATTCTATGCTTTCGTAGAGAAGGCTCGCCAGATGGGCATCACCATCCCTATCGTTCCGGCGCTGAAGCCATTCGCCAAGCTGAGTCAGCTCACCATGGTACCAAAGACCTTCCATTGCGACATCCCGGAAGCTCTGGCGCAGGAGGTTTTGAAGTGCAAGAGCGATGAAGATGCCAAAGCGCTCGGTATCGAGTGGACGACTGCCCAGGTGAAAGATCTCTTCGATCACGGATACAATCATATCCATTTCTTCACCGTTTCGGCGGTGGATAGCGTGAAACAGATAGCTAAAATTTTATTTTAAAGTTCAATGTTCAATGTTAAATAGTGAAGTGATAGGTCAGCAAGATATATGGAACCGTCTGATGGAGATGGTTCAGGAGAATCGTGTGCCCCATGCACTGATGTTCTGCGGTCCACAAGGTTGTGGAAAACTGGCAGTGGCGCTGGCTTTCGCCAGCTATCTGCTGGGCGATTCCCCGATGCTGAGAAAATGGGAGCATCCCGACCTGCATTTCACCTTCCCTACCATCAAGACATCCGAGATGAGCGGCGACCATACGCCCGTAAGTCTCGACTTTATGAAAGAATGGCGTGAGATGCTCCTCCAGGAAGGTCCGTATGTGCTGATCAGCGACTGGATGCAGCGCATGGGCAAGACTGATGCCGACTTCAACAAGCAAGCAATCATCACCGCCGATGAGACCGACAATCTTTCGAGAGAACTGAGCATGATGTCGAGTCAGGGCGGTTACAAGATCAGTCTGATATGGTTGCCGGAGCGTATGAACCTCACGAGTGCCAACAAGATATTGAAACTGCTGGAAGAGCCGCCTCATCAGACACTCTTCCTCCTGGTAAGCGAACAGCCGGAACTCCTGCTCGAAACCATCAGAAGCCGCGCACAGCGTATCGACCTGAAAAAGATTGAAACTTCCGAGGTGGAGAAAGCGCTCATAGAACGAAGAGCGCTGGATGCTGAATCAGCCCACCGCATCGCCCGAATCGCCAACGGCAACTGGAACCATGCATTGGAGGAGCTGGACTCTGGCAATGAAAACCGCCAGCATCTGGATATGTTCATCATGCTGATGCGCCTCTCCTATATGCGCAACATCCACGATTTGAAGAAGTGGAGCGAGGTGGTTGCCACCTTCGGCAGAGAGAAGCAGAAGCGAATGCTCGATTACTTCATGCACATGCTGCGCGAGAGTTTTATGTATAATTTCCGCCAGCCGGAACTCAGTTATATGACACAGGAGGAGGAGAATTTCGCCAGGAACTTCGCCCGATTCATCAACGAGGCGAATATCATCGACATCTCCAATCTCTTCGAGGAAAGCAAGCGATTCATCGCCCAGAATGCCAACCCGAAAATCGTGTTCTTCGACCTGGCGCTGAAGAATATCGTTCTGCTCATCAGAAAATAAAGGAAATACATCCCCCGAAAGGGCAATATATATTAATCAAGAAATAATAAATAGAATACATCGTGGATTATAAAAATATGAAATTCAAAATGTGGAATGGCTGCGATAGAGGTCTATGCTGTAAGGCTGTGGGACGACAGGATCGACAGCTCAACACATACGACTGGCTAGCCGATGTGCCAGGAAACGCTGAGAGCACCGACCTGGTGGAAGTGCAATTTAAAAATACCCGAAAGGGATATTATCACAATGTTAACAACCTCGACCTCAAGAAGGGCGACATCGTGGCTGTAGAGGCTAACCCGGGTCACGACGTGGGTGTAGTAACATTAACCGGCCGACTGGTAAAACTGCAGATCAAGAAGGCAAACCTCAAGTCGCAGGATGACATCAAGCGCATCTACCGACTTGCCAAGCAGGTGGACCTCGACAAGGCAAAGGAGGCCAAGAGCCGCGAACACGACACTATGATCCAGAGCCGTCAGATAGCCAAGGACCTGGGCCTGAAGATGAAAATCGGCGACGTGGAGTATCAGGGCGATGGCAACAAGGCCATCTTCTACTATATCGCTGATGAGCGTGTAGATTTCCGCCAGCTCATCAAGGTACTTGCCGATACCTTCCATGTCCGTATCGAGATGAAGCAGATTGGTGCACGTCAGGAGGCTGGCCGTATCGGCGGTACCGGTCCTTGCGGCAGAGAGCTCTGCTGCGCTACTTGGATGAAGAACTTCGTAAGTGTGAGCACCAATGCTGCACGCTACCAGGACATCTCGCTCAACCCTCAGAAGTTGGCTGGCATGTGCGCCAAACTGAAGTGCTGCCTCAACTACGAGGTAGATAACTATGTAGAGGCAAGCCGAAAGATGCCACCTAAGGATGCCGTGCTTCAGACTGCCGACGGCGAGTTCCATCAGTTCAAGGTAGATATCCTTGCCGGACTCATCACCTACTCTTCTGACAAGAACATGGCTTCCAACCTGGAGACCATCACCGCAGAACGTGCCAAGGAAATCATCGAGATGAATAAACAGGGCGAGAAACCGCTCAGTCTGATGGAGAACGGCAAGATGAAGGAAACTTCCAAGAGCATCGACCTGCTCAATGAGTCTGATCTCAGCCGATTCGACAAGGCGAAGAAAAAGAAGAAGAACAAGAACCGCAATGCGAACCGCCCAGAAAAGGGAGATAACCGTCAGCCAAACGGCAACCGTTCTGAGAAGGGAGATAACCGTCAGCCAAACGGCAATAACCGCAATAGGGATAATAGAAACAAGGGAACTCGCCAGCAGGGAAACAGACCCCAACAGGGCAATAACAATAAGCCTCAGCAAGGCAATAATAACAAGCCTCAGCAGGGCGAGAATAACAAGCAACAGCAGGCAAACAACAACAAGCCTCAGCAGGGCGAGAATAACAAGCCACAGGAAGACAAGAAGTAAAAATGAAAAGACTGATCCATTTCGTTTTCATACTGGTGGCAACCATAGCCTTCAGCGCTTGCAATCATGCCAAGGTATATGACGAATATGCCCACACGCCGATTGCAGGATGGGAGAAGAACGATACCCTATCGTTCGAAATCCCTCCAATGGCTGCCACCGGCTATTACCGGCAGAGCCTGGGTCTGAGAACCACAGGTGCCTATCCGTTTACGGCATTGACACTCATCGTGAACCAGACCATCTACCCTGCCAACAAGGGCAAGCGTATCGAGAAGACTGATACCGTACTCTGCCAGCTCATCAACCAACATGGCGAGAACAAGGGACAGGGCATCAGCTACTATCAGTACAACTTCCCTATCAATATCTATAAGATAAACAGAGGCGATTCCATCCATATCGCCATCCGCCACGATATGAAGCGAGAAATTCTTCCGGGTGTAAGCGACATCGGAGTGAAAATAACGAAAAATGACCAATGAGACGTATCTCACTGGTCATTTTTTTATGCTGTAAAATCTAGCTTCTTACCAGGTTTCTTCCGGCATCAATACGCAGGAAGATGAAGAGCAGGATGGTAAAGCCCCAAAGCGAACTACCTCCATAACTGAAGAACGGAAGCGGAATACCGATTACCGGCGTCAGTCCCAGCACCATTCCCACATTAATAAATAGGTGGAACAGAAATACCGAGAGCACACAGTAGCCATATATTCGTCCGAACTTGAAAGGTTGTCGCTCCGCCAGATGTATCAATCTCAATATCAACATCAGGAAGAGCAGCAGCACGCCTGCCGAACCCAGGAATCCTTCCTCCTCTCCTACCGTACAGAAGATGAAGTCGGTATCCTGCTCAGGCACGAACTTCAGCTTGGTCTGGGTTCCGTTCAGGAATCCCTTTCCCTGCAAGCCACCCGAACCGATGGCTATCTCACTCTGATGTACATTATATCCGGCACCCGCCAGGTCTTCGTCCAATCCCAGCAGCACGTTGATACGCACTCGCTGATGAGGTTCCATCACGTTGTTCAGCACGTAATCGGCACTGTAGAAGAAGGCAATACTTCCCATTGCGAATATCGAAATCAGGAAATAGTTGCGGAAGCGGGTCCTCAGACCGTGATACACCAGGAATCCGATCATCACCGCACAGAGCAGCAGCTGCACCCATACGATGTCAAACGGAATGATGTAGGTGGAGAAGAGTGCAAAGATGAGCGTGATGCCCACCGAGTAGCACAGGATGATGAGAGCATGCTTCCTGTTGCCCGTATAGCTGTTCACCAGTCCTGCCGTGAAGATCTGCACCAGCAGCAGCACCGTGAACTTTCCCACCGAGGTGTAGGTATCCCACATCGTCACGTTCTCGTACTTGATACCCACCACAAAGTAAACCACCATCGAGACTCCGGTAAAGAGGATGGCACCTGGCATTCCCTCGCGGTAAAGCATCAGGAAGAAGGCGGAATATACCAATGCCGAACCCGTCTCGCGCTGTCCCACGATACATATCATAGGCAAAATGATGATGCCCATAGCCGCCATGAAATGCTTCATTTTGTGGATATTGAATCCATAGCTGCACATAAACTTCGCCACAGCCAGCGCCGTAGCAAACTTACCGAACTCGGCAGGCTGCAGTCGCAGCGGTCCCAGCACCAGCCAGGAGTGCGAACCCTTGATGCTATGCGGATTGAATATCGTGGCAAAAAGCAGCAATATCAGCACGGCATAGATCACGTAGGCGAAGGTATCGAAAAAACGGTCGTCCATCATCAGGATGACGAAGCCCAGCGCGATGGAGGTACCTATCCATATAATCTGCATACCCGAACGGGCACCCAGACTGAAGATATCGTTGTCACCATAGGTATAGCTGGCACCGCAGACACTGATCCAGCCGAAGCAGAGCAATGCCAGATAGATGCCGATGGTCCACCAGTCGAGCGAACGGAGAATACCAGCTGGTTGTTTATTATCTGATTGAGCCATTGTCTTTATTATTCAATGAATTGAAACTGCAGTCTCAGGATAGAAACTGCAGTTTTGATTTGAAACTTCAGTATATTATCTGCTACTAGAGCCGTAGGCAATTCTTCGGGCCTGCATCTGTGCCGCCTGACTTTCAGAAGCTGGAGAAAGCTTTCCCTTCAGATACTGCTCCATCATCAAGCCACCGATAGGCACACCATAGTCGGCACCCCATCCACCATTCTCCACATACACGGCGATGGCGATTCTCGGATTGTTCATCGGAGCAAAGCCCATGAAAACAGAGTGGTCGTGACCACGGTTCTGAGCCGTACCGGTCTTGCCGCAAGCCTCGAAGTCGTAACGGGAGAGCATCTTACAGGTACCCTTCAGTGCCGAACTTCTCATACCAGCCACCACATAGTCATAGGCTCGCTTCGAAGCCTTGGTGTAATGACGGCGGGTATAAAGCGTATCGAGCGGTTCGCCCTGCACCTTACGCACTACGTGAGGCACATAGTAATAGCCTCGGTTGGCGATGGTGGCACCCAGATTGGCAATCTGCAGAGGAGTGAGGTTCACCTCACCCTGTCCGATAGAGATACTGATGACGGTCAATCCGTTCCAGGAGCCCTTGTAGGCCTTGTCATAGAACTGTGCATTAGGAATCAGACCTCTCTTCTCGCCCGGCAAATCGATACCCAGCTTATAGCCGAATCCCATACTCACCATATAGTCTTTCCATACGGTCATCGCATTCTGCACCGAGCCATACTTTTTCTTGTTGCCTATCATATAATAAAGTCCCCAGCAGAAGTAACCGTTACAGGAAGTACTGATGGCATCCACCAGCGCAATAGGCGACGGGTGACCATGACATCCCACATGCAGACCTCTGTAAGAGAAGCCGTGATTACATGGGAAGGCTGTGCCCGGAGTGATGATTCCCTCGGTAAGATAGGTCAGCGCCTGGGAGGTCTTGAAGGTAGAACCCGGAGGATACTGTCCCATGATACTACGGTTCAGGAGCGGTTTCCAAGGGTTCTGCGAGAGCCACTTGTGCATCTTTCCTCTATTCTTACCCACCAGTCGGCGCGGATCATAGGTAGGAGAAGAGACCATCGCCAGCACCGACCCGTCTCTTGGGTCAATGGCAACGATACTTCCTATCTTGCCCTGCAGCAGTCTTTCGCCCAGAGCCTGAAGGTTGACATCGATACCCAGCGTCAGGTCCTTACCGGCAACAGGCCGCTGGTCGAGTTTTCCGTTCTGATAGCTTCCCTGTATTCTTCCCCGGGCATCGCGAAGCATAATCTTCACGCCCTTGATACCTCGGAGCTCCTTCTCGTAATGCTTCTCCAGTCCCAGCTTACCGATATAGTCACCCGGCTGATAGTAGTCATCATCCTCGTTATCGCTTGGCGAAACCTCACCCACATCTCCCAGAACATGGGCAGCGTATGGATAGGCATATTCTCTCACACTTCGCTTCTGCACATAGAAGCCCGGAAACCGGAACATCTTCTCCTGGAAAACGCTGAAGTCCTTGTCAGAAAGCTGACTCATGAAGAGCTGCTGGGTATATCGCGAGTATCCGGGATTCTTGTTTCTGTCCTTGATGGTCTCCATTCGCTTCTCGAAAGCCTCCTTGGTAATGCCCAGGGAGTTGCAGAAGTCCATCGTATCCAGACGTCCCTCCTGCTCCTTCATCACCACCATGATATCATAGGAAGGCGAATTATACACCATCAGCTTGCCGTTTCTGTCGTAGATGGCGCCACGCGAAGGGAACTCAATCTGCTTCAGGAAGGCATTGGAATCGGCATTCTTCTTATAATCCTCACTCATAATCTGAAGCGTAAAGAGACGAATGGCGTATATGACTACAATTGCTATAGCCACACCACCAATCACATACTTACGCTTATCAAGATTGTAATCCACCATATTATATATATAGCTGAAATTTTTTGTTTGATCTTTTACTGTTCTCTGTCTTGCAGCAAGGTTCTATCCCTTGCGGAAGCTCTCCAATGCCATGATGAGCAGCATCGTGATGGCTGTACCGCCACCGATGCGGAGGAGCCACTCCATCCAATTGAAGAAATTGAAGGTCTCCAGAGTAAAGAATACCAGATTATAAACGAGTACGATAACCAACGTGTAGAGAACATACGAACCGACACCGATGGTGCGCATGGACGGCTCCAGGTCGTCGGCACTGTCTCTTGGCACGAAGAGTTCGAAAAGATAAGGCTGAAGCAGTCCGATGAAGGTCATCGAAGCTGCAGCTACTCCCGGCGTATTGGCAAACACGTCGATACAAAGTCCCATCATGAAGCTCCACAGCATCACCGACCAGCGTGGGTGGTTTCTGCGGAAATGGAGCACCATGAGAATATACAGCAAGGGGGTGGCGCAGTTGAACAAGTGGATATGGTTGAATACCAATCCCTGCACCAGCACAAGCACCACGAAGATGCCGAGTCGTTTTATCAAATCTATACTCATTGCTACTTATATATCTCCTCTTACTATGATCTTTTAATTTTTACCTTTGGCATTGCCGTCGGGCATGATACTATCCTGTGCAGCACGCATAATCTGAAGGCGTTCCTTCATCACGGCATCATCGATGACGCAGACATCACGCAGACAGGCAAAGTCGGTAGAAAGTCTCAACTGTACTCTATACGACAATCCATCAGCAGAATTAAACACGTGCAGAATCTTGCCCACTCTTACTCCCGGAGGGAACACAGCCGAATAGCCACTCGTTACTACGTAGTCGCCCAGCTTGAAGTGGGCATGGCGTGGCACCTCTTCCAGATATGCCAGTTCCGAAACGCCACCCTTCCATCGCAGATAGCCGAAATAGCCTCTGCCCTGGATGGTACAACTGATATTCGACTTCACGTTGAGCACTGGTATCACGATGCTGTAATGCTGAGCTACGAGATACACGATGCCCACCACTCCGGTACCGCTTATCACACCCATATCCTTATGGATGCCGTCAGCGCTACCCTTGTCGATGGTAATCAGGTTGTCTGGCTTGTCCAGGCTGTTGGCCACCACCTTGGCAGGGATGAGTCGGTAATTCTGAAGCAGCGCAAACTGGTCGCGGTGATAGATGGCACTATCCTTGGTTACCCCATAGAGGCTGTCGCTCAGCTGCTGCACCTGCTGCTCCAGATAGGCATTCCGCTGGGTAAGTTCCTGGTTCACCTTGGTCAGGGAGAAGAAAGTCTCCACGTTGGCATCCCATTCATAGATCTTGCCCGTCACGGCATTGGCTGTAGAAAACCACGCACTGCCCTGGTAGCTGTTATACTGGAACAGAAGCACCATGCTCACCACCTCCAGAATCACGAAGACAAACCAATGGTTGTATTTCTGCAAAAACTCTAAAAGGTTGTGCATACTTAAAAAAATGAATCTGTATATGATTAAAATTCCGCAAATGGGCACAAGAGGTCCAGATGCGGAATTTAAATATCTTGAATATTATCTCATCAGGAATGAGAAACGATCCACATTCTTCAATGCGATACCGGCACCCTTAGCCACACTGTGCAATGGATCCTCGGCGATATGGAATGGGATGTTGATCTTGTCCTGGAGTCGCTTGTCGAGACCGCGGAGCAGAGCACCACCACCTGAAAGCCAGATACCGTTCTTCACGATGTCGGCATAAAGCTCTGGTGGAGTATTCTCGAGAGCTGAGAGTACTGCATTCTCTATCTTGGCTACAGTCTTGTCCAGACAGTGAGCAATCTCCTGATAGCATACAGGCACCTCCATTGGGAGCGCTGTGATACGGTTAGGACCGTGAACGATGAAGTCCTCAGGAGCCTCATCTCCCAGATCTGTCAGGGCAGAACCCACATGAATCTTGATACGCTCAGCCATACGCTCAGAAACCTTCACGTTGTGCTGGCGGCTCATATACTCCTGGATGTCGGCTGTCAGGTCGTCACCGGCTGTACGGATAGAGTTGTTGGATACGATACCACCCAGAGAGATGACTGCAATCTCGGTGCTACCACCACCTATATCAACTATCATGTTACCTTCTGGTGCCTCTACGTCGATACCGATACCGATAGCAGCAGCCATAGGTTCAAAAATCAAATATACGTCGCGACCGTCGGCATGCTCAGCAGAGTCACGTACGGCACGGAGCTCTACCTCAGTAGAACCAGAAGGCACACCAATCACCATACGGAGTGAAGGTGAGAACAGTCGGCTTCCTGTATGAACCATCTTGATAAGTCCACGCATCATCTGCTCGCAGGCAGTAAAGTCGGCGATAACGCCATCACGCAAAGGACGGATTGTACGGATGTTGTCATGAGTCTTCTCGTACATCATCTTTGCCTTCTCGCCTACGGCAATCATCTTGTCGGTGCGGCGGTCGAGGGCAACAACAGAAGGTTCGTCCACTACAATCTTATCATCACTGATAATGATGGTATTGGCGGTACCCAAGTCCATTGCGATTTCCTGAATAAATGAAAAAAATCCCATTTGCTAATGTAAATCTAATATTTTAAGCTTAAAATCTTTCCTTTGTAGTCATCTTCCCGCCCTCGCGTTCAAGAGCGGGAAGAGTTGCGAGATGAATAGGTTTACCTCTTTATTACTTGGCAAACCAAGCGTGGATAGCAGTATCATAGTGAGAACTTACGCCGAATGCACGCTCTGCGAACATCTTGCGGTCCTCAATGTCGGTTTCAGCACCCTTCTTCTTCAGGATGTCGAGAAGCACGCTGTACTCAGCCTTGCTAGGAACGATAACCACGTCCTTGAAGTTCTTGGCACCGGCACGGATCAGGGAGATACCGCCGATATCAATCTTCTCGATGATGTCGGCATCGCTGGCGCCGCTGGCTACAGTCTGCTCAAATGGATAGAGATCCACGATAACGAGGTCGATAGAAGGAATCTCATACTCCTTCATCTGCTCCTGGTCGCCCTCATTGTCGCGACGGGCCAAGATACCTCCAAATATTTTTGGATGAAGAGTCTTCACACGACCACCGAGGATTGATGGATATGTGGTGACATCCTCAACTTTTTCACATTCATAACCCAAAGATTCGATAAACTTCTGAGTACCACCTGTGCTCAGGAACTTAACACCCTCTTCATTCAACTTGGCGAGCAACTCGTCCAAGCCATCCTTGTGAAAGACAGACACCAAAGCTGTCTTGATCTTCTTTGTTTCAGCCATTGACTTTATATATTACGAATTTTTATATTCAATATGGTTTCTAAAAACGCTGCAAAGATACAAAGAATATTTGGAATACACAAATATTTAATACCTATTATCACATTATTTAAAGGATATTTGCGATAAATCAAGTAATGGTTCAGCCATTTTGACAGAAGCTTTTCTGCGAATAGGGAAAAAGGAAGGAAAAAACAGACAAAATGTCAGAAAAACGCCCAAAAACACGCAATGGGCACGCTATTCGCATCCCCCGATTGTGATGCCGGAAGCCATCAAGGCTGAAGCATCATCCAAGGCTGAAAGTCCGGAAGAACTGAAGCCAGACAACAAGAAGTAGAACAAATAACATTTAGAAAGGAGATCAAGATATGACATTCGACAAATTTACAATCAAGGCGCAGGAAGCGGTGCAGGCCGCTGTGAACATAGCGCAGAGAAATGGTCAGCAGACCATCGAACCGGTGCATCTTCTCAGTGGTATCATCGAGAAAGCACCTGATGTAACCAACTACATCTTCCAGAAGCTGGGCATGAACGGCAATCAGATTGCCATGCTCCTGCAGCAGGAGATGCAGCACCTGCCTCGTGTGCAGGGTGCTGGTCAGCCATACCTCTCGGGCGATACCAACCAGATATTGATCAACGCCGAGGACATCGCCAAGAAGATGGGAGATGAATTCGTAAGCGTGGAGCCTATCCTCCTCGCTATCCTCAAAGGCAACTCTACCGCTGCCCGAATCCTCAAGGATGCGGGTGCCAACGAGAAGGACCTCACTGCAGCCATCCAGGCTTTGCGACAGGGTCAGAACGTGAAGAGCCAGAGTGCCGACGAGAACTATCAGAGTCTTGAAAAATATGCCAAGAACCTGGTAGAACAGGCTCGCAGCGGCAAGCTCGACCCGGTTATCGGTCGTGATGAAGAGATTCGCCGTGTGCTCCAGATTCTCTCTCGCCGTACCAAGAACAACCCTATCCTTATCGGTGAGCCTGGTACTGGTAAAACCGCTATCGTCGAGGGACTTGCAGAGCGTATCGTCCGTGGCGACGTACCTGAGAACCTGAAGAACAAGCAGCTCTATTCGCTCGATATGGGTGCACTGGTTGCCGGTGCCAAATACAAGGGTGAGTTCGAGGAGCGTTTGAAGAGCGTCATCAAGGAGGTAACCAATGCCAACGGTCAGATTATCCTCTTCATCGATGAGATTCATACCCTGGTAGGTGCTGGCGGTGGCGAAGGTGCCATGGATGCAGCCAACATTCTGAAGCCAGCCTTGGCTCGTGGTGAATTGAGAGCCATCGGTGCTACTACCCTCAACGAGTATCAGAAGTACTTCGAGAAGGATAAGGCGCTGGAGCGTCGATTCCAGACCGTGATGGTGAATGAGCCAGACGAGGTAGATGCCATCAGCATTCTTCGTGGTATCAAGGAGCGTTATGAGAACCACCACAAGGTTCGTATTCAGGATGATGCCTGCATAGCAGCTGTCAAGTTATCCGAGAGATATATTTCTGACAGATTCCTCCCGGATAAGGCCATCGACCTGATGGATGAAGCCGCAGCCAAGCTCCGTATGGAGCGTGACTCCGTGCCAGAGGAACTGGATGAAATCACCCGTCACTTGAAGCAGTTGGAAATTGAACGTGAGGCAATTAAGCGCGAGAACGACCAGCCTAAGATTCAGCAGCTCGACAAGGAGATTGCAGAGTTGAAGGATAAGGAGCACGACTTCCGTGCAAAGTGGGAAGGCGAGAAGGCTCTTGTTAACAAAATTCAGCAAGACAAGCAGGAGATAGAGAACCTCAAGTTCGAAGCTGAGCGCATGGAGCGTGAAGGCAATTACGAACGTGTAGCAGAGATTCGCTACTCTAAGCTGGTAGCTCTTGAAGAGGATATCAAGAAGATTCAGGAGCAGCTGAAGAGCACCCAGGGCGGTGAAGCCATGATCCGTGAAGAGGTGACAGCCGATGACATTGCAGAGGTAGTAAGCCGCTGGACCGGAATACCAGTGAGCCGAATGATGCAGAGCGAACGTGAGAAACTGCTCCATCTGGAGGAGGAACTCCACAAGAGAGTCATCGGTCAGGACGAGGCAATCACAGCCGTAAGTGATGCCGTTCGCCGCAGCCGTGCCGGTTTGCAGGACCCAAAGCGTCCTATCGCCAGCTTCATCTTCCTCGGTACCACCGGTGTAGGTAAGACCGAGCTTGCCAAGGCTTTAGCAGAATATCTCTTCAACGACGAGTCGATGATGACGAGAATAGATATGAGTGAGTATCAGGAAAAGTTCAGTGTCACCCGTTTGATTGGAGCGCCTCCGGGGTATGTAGGATACGATGAGGGTGGCCAGTTGACCGAGGCTGTTCGCCGCAAGCCATACAGTGTGGTTCTCTTCGATGAGATTGAGAAGGCTCATCCTGATGTCTTCAACACCCTGCTCCAGGTATTGGACGATGGCCGATTGACCGACAACAAGGGGCGTGTAGTCAACTTCAAGAACACCATCATCATCATGACTTCCAATGCGAGCCGTGAGATGTTGAAGAAGACCTTCCGTCCGGAGTTCCTGAACCGTATCGACGACATCATCACCTTCCAGCCATTGACCAAGGATCAGATTGCCAAGGTTGTGGAGTTGCAGATGAACAGAGCCAAGAAGATGTTGGAGCCTCAGGGCTTCGATCTCCGCTGGACTCCAGCCGCCATCGGTTATCTTGCCGAGGTAGGTTACGACCCAGAGTTTGGTGCCCGCCCAGTAAAGCGTGCCATACAGGATTACGTTCTGAACGATTTGAGCAAGAAGATTCTTGCCGAGGAAGTAAGTCGCGAGAAGCCAATTACCATTGACTACTCAGAGGCAAACGGCATCGAGTTCAAGAATCTCTAAAAGATAGATTTTTATCATTTCTATTATATAAGAAAGGTTCCTTCGGGGAGTAACATCCCCGTCGGGACCTTTTTTTATGCATGCATTCCCCAACTTTTTGGGGAATATTTCCACAGAGTTTCCTCACATTCCACACCATTCATTTTTGGCGCAAAACGCATAAACACCTGATTATCAGCATAAAGCCATTTTTCTCATCTTTTTGGCACGCAGATTGTGACTATGATGATCGGGTTCGATAATGAATCCACAAGCAAATAAGTAACATCAATTAGTAACAATTTTAAAAAGATAAGATTATGAAGAAGTTTATGTTTGCAGCTATCGCAGCTTTGGTTATGGTTTCAGTAAGCAACGTTTTTGCATCAAGCAAAATGGTTAGTAACGCTCAGGTTGCTCCTGTTGATACAGTAGCTCCAAATGCACCTTCCGATTCATTGGCAGTAGATGCTCCTGTTCAGCCACAGGCTGCAGCAGAGGATTCTACCCAGCAGGAGAATGCAACAGAGGAGACTCCAGCAACAACAGAGGATTCTACCCAGCAGGAAACTACTGAGCAGAAGGAGACTACAGAACAGCAGCCAGCAGAGCAGACTGCTACAGAGCAGCAGACGATTGCTGAATAATAAAATAGAAAAAGACAGTTCATTTTGCAGGCGTTATACAAGAAAGAATAGATTAGGTTAGTTTTTTTTAAAAGGTAATAAGACTTATTCAGGTTTCCATAGAATTTACATGATTTTCAAATATAAGATAGAATTTTAGGTTCGGTTTAGTGAAAAGTGAAGTCTGTTGGCAGTGATGCCAGCAGACTTCTTGCGTTTTACGACAGTTTTTATTTCATGAGATTTTATGTTGGTAAGGAAAGGTTGTCTATCCACGGACAATCTTCCCTGAGCCGCTATCTTCCCCTTATTCTTTAAGCTGCTGCAACTGACTCTCCGCCAATCCCGTAATTTCCATCACCGTCGCAACATCCATACCTTTTGCCAGCATCTTCCTAGCAATCTCGAGGCTACGCTGGTTCATTCCTTTCTCTATACCCTTCTCCATTCCTTCAGCTAGTCCTTCTTCTTTTCCCTCTCTCTTGGCGGTATCAATCGAATTCTTGATGTCGCGATATGCCATTTTGCTGGCTTCGTACTCACGTTGTTCCCGCGGAGTAAACTTAGAAGAATCTACCTGCTTCATAATCTCAATGCTATTAATGTTTCTATTCTAGCAGCAAAGTTACGATTTTCTTTTGAAACCAACAAGAGTTTTCTAGAAAAAGTTGAGAAACCATCCATAAAAGACAAAAAAGTATAAATAGTGAATCATATAAATGGTCAAGTGAAATATTATCATTATCTTTGTAACTAAAATAATAGGTAACAAAACTATGACGCCAGAAGAAAAAGCAAGAGTCAAAATAGACCAATGGTTTGCTGATGCAGGATGGAAGGTTGTCAATCGAGATGAATACGAGCCTACCATCTCAGCCGTAGCTATTCGTGAGGGATTGCTCAAAGGTAATCTTGAAGCAGATTATTTCCTGTTTATCAATGGGAAAGCTGTCGGTGTGCTCGAAGCTAAAAGAGAAGAAATTAATATTTCTTCCAATATTGTGAGTGAACAGGCTATCACATATGCAAAGAGTGTACCTGACTGTTATCAAGCCTGGCAAAAACCTTTGCCTTTCCTCTTCAAATCAAATGGCAAGGAAATAGAGTTTTTTGATTATAGACATCGTGAAACTTCTGAATGGGAAAACATTAGCCGCATTCTTACTCCAAAGGAAATAGTAAAGATGTTAGGTATAGACGACCCTTTTGCCGGACTTCCTACATTGAACAAGAAAGGTCTGCGAGAATGCCAATATGAGGCAGTAACAGAATTGGAGAAAAGCTTCCGTATAGGTCAAAATCGTGCATTGATGGTTTTAGCTACTGGTGCCGGCAAAACATATACGGCATGTCTTACTGCTTATCGTATGCTTAGCTATACCCCTATGCGTCGTGTTCTGTTTCTTGTTGACCGCAACAACCTCGGAAAACAGGCAGAAACAGAGTTTGGAACATTCCGCCTTACGGAAACAGGTGATGCCTTCAATACAATCTATGCAGTCAACAGGTTGAAGTCGGCAGAAGTACCAACAGACAGCAATGTGGTTATCTGTACCATACAAAGATTATTCTCACTCTTAAAAGGAGAAGAGATTACGGATACAGATGATGACGATGAAGATACAGCTGATGGTGAAGTAACATTACCAGACAATCCAAACTTACCACACGATTTCTTCGACCTTATTATTATAGATGAGTGTCACCGTTCTATTTATGGCAACTGGCGCAAGGTGCTAGAATACTTTGATGCAGCTCGCCTTATCGGTCTTACAGCAACACCAATCCCTGAAACGATGGCATTCTTCAACAACAACCGTGTTGTAAACTATACGCTTGAGCAGTCAGTCATAGATGGTGTCAACGTCGATAGCCGCATCTATCGAATCAGAACAAAGGTAACAGAAGAAGGTGGAGCTATCATGCAAGGTCAGAAAACCAAAGTTGAGACTCGATACACAGGCGAAGTTAAAACCGTAAGCACAAAGGAAACAAAGACTTATACGAAAGAAGAGTTAAATCGAAGCATCATCAACCCTGCCCAGATAAAACTTATTCTTTCCACTTATCGTGATGCTGTCTATACAGAAATGTTCAATGACCCTCAAAGAGAGCCTAACATGAACTATCTTCCAAAGACCCTCATCTTTGCGCTCAACGAGAACCATGCAACAAATATCGTTCAAATTGCTAAAGAAGTTTTTGGGCGAACGGATGACCGCTTTGTTCAGAAGATAACCTATTCGGCAGGAGATAGCAATGAACTGATACGCCAGTTTCGTAACGACAAGGACTTTCGCATTGCCGTAACCTGTACCCTTGTGGCAACAGGAACAGATGTAAAGCCTCTGGAAGTCGTGATGTTTATGCGTGATGTGGCTTCAGCTCCCCTCTATACACAAATGAAAGGTCGTGGAGTCCGGACAATAGGTGACGAACAGCTGCGCAACGTGACACCTAATGCTATCAGCAAAGACTGTTTCTTCCTAGTTGATGCAGTAGGAGTAACCGAACATGAGCATATCATACCAGGTCAGTATGAAGGTCCTGAGACAGAGACCATCACCTTAAAAGAACTATTGGAACGTATCGCTCATGGAAATCTGCCAGACAATTACCTCAAGCGACTTGCTGCCACATTATCCAGACTTTACAATAAGGCAGATAATGTACAGCGACAGGAATTTGTCCGCATCGCTCATGATGACATGCAGGAAATTGCTCAACGCATCTATAATGCTCTCGATCCTGAGCACCAGCCACAATTGCCACCATACGTAGATATCAATGAACCTAACAATGAACGTAAGGGTTTGGTATCTCCGATAGCTAATCATGCCAATGTCCGTAAGTACATACTGATTCTTGCAGCTGGTTTTGTCAACACGCTGATGCCAGGAGAAGATACGCTCATATCCAAAGGTTTCTCTATAGAAGAGGCTCAAAGTACCACAGATGCATTTGAGCAATATTGCTGCGACCACTGTGATGACATAGAAGCTTTACGCATTCTATATAATAACGAGGGAGAACCTATCACCTATTCCATGCTGAAAGATTTGGAAAACAAGTTGAAGATGGAGAACAACCGCTTTGCACAAAAGCTCTTATGGAATTCATACGCCATCGTATATGGTGATAAAGTACGCCGCACGACCAAGAAGGAAGAATCGGAGGCTCTTACCAACATCATCCAACTGGTACGCTTCGCTTACCATCAGACAGAAAAACTGGAAAGTGCCTATCCTACGGCTCGAAGTATGTTTAATCTTTGGTATGGTCGAAAACAAATGGATATAACACCGAAGCAGAAGGATTTGATAGGCAAGATAGTGGAATACATCGCAGCCAATGGAGCCTGCAACGTGCGAGAGATAAGGAAGAACGATGTCACCCATGCAGCCCAATTGATTGCAGCTTTCGGAAACATGAAGAAAGCTGACGAGGCTTTGGATTCCGTATATAAATTTATAGTATTAAGAACAACAGCATAGTATATAAATATGGCTAAAAATATAACAACTGAGCAAACGCTCACAAAAAAGGTATGGAATCTTGCTACGACATTAGCAGGAGTCGGAGTAGGATTTACAGATTACATCACACAACTCACCTATCTTCTTTTCTTAAAGATGGATGACGAGAATATGGAACTCTTTGGAGAGGATTCATCCATACCTGTTGGGTATAGATGGAAAGACTTGACAGGCTTGGATGGCTATGATCTCGTAAAGCAATATGAGAGTACACTCAAACTATTAAGTCAACAAGATGACCTCATCGGCACCATCTATACCAAAGCGCAAAACAAGATTGACAAACCTGTCTATCTTAAGAAGGTAATCACTATGATAGATGAAGAGCAATGGCTCATCATGGATGGTGATGTAAAAGGTGCTATATATGAAAGCATCTTGGAGAAAAATGGTCAAGATAAAAAAAGTGGTGCTGGTCAGTACTTTACCCCACGTCCACTGATTAAAGCTATGGTTGACTGCTTGCAACCCCAAATTGGTGAGACCGTATGCGACCCTGCCTGTGGTACTGGTGGCTTCTTGCTTGCTGCCTACGATTACATGAAGGAACAAAGCCAGAATCGTGATAGATTGGACTTTTTGAACAACAAAGCGTTACATGGCAATGACATCACCCCACTTGTGGTTACACTTGCCTCCATGAACCTTTATCTTCATGGTATAGGCACAGACCACAGCCCTATCGTATGCGAGGACTCTTTGGAGAAAGAACCTTCCACCTTGGTAGATGTCATCCTTGCCAATCCGCCGTTTGGAACACGCCCTGCCGGTTCTGTTGAAATCAATCGTCCAGACTTCTATGTTGAAACCAAGAACAACCAGCTCAACTTCCTTCAGCATATGATGCTGATGCTCAAAACTGGCGGACGTGCAGCAGTAGTCCTGCCAGACAATGTACTTTTTGAAGGCAACGCAGGAGAGACCATCCGCAAGAAACTCTTGTCGGATTTCAATCTCCATACCATTCTCCGTTTACCTACAGGCATTTTCTATGCACAGGGAGTAAAGGCAAACGTACTGTTCTTTACCAAGGGACAGCCAACTAAGAATATTTGGTTCTACGACTATCGCACTGGTGTAAAACACACCTTGGCTACGAACAAGTTAGAGCGTCACCACCTCGATGACTTTGTAACCTGCTATCATGCTGAGGACATCAATGCCCGCAAAGAGACATATGATGCAGACAAGAACCCATCTGGCAGATGGCGCAAGTATAGCATTGATGAAATCATGGCTCGTGACAAGACAAGTCTTGATATCACTTGGATAAAACAGGGTAATGATACTGAAGATTTACCATTGAGCCAATTGATGTCAAACATCAAGGAACAGAGCATGAATATCAGCAAGGCCGTAAGCGAGTTGGAGAAATTATTGAGTGGAATAAAGGAGGTATAAAATGGACAAAAGTTTGATAAACACTAACATCGAACAGCAGTTTACTGAAGTCGTAAATCTGATAGTTCAGCATCGAAGTAAAGCGTCTATGGCTGTCAATAAGGAGATGCTGCTCACAGCGTGGCATGTAGGTGCCTATGTTTCCAAGAAGTTAAAAAGTGAGGAATGGGGAAGCAAGGTTATTTCCCAACTATCTGAATATATCCGTTCTCAACATCCTGAGATAAAAGGATATAGTAGAAGAAACATATATAATATGGTGATGTTCTATGATGAATATTCTACGGAAACTTTCACAACGATAGTAAATAAGTATCTTGATGCTGAATTTGTGCAGCCAATGGCTGCACAAATTGAAGTAAAACAATTAGTATCGAAAAGTAAGGCAATACAATCAAAAAATGGTGCTGCTGCATTTGTGCAGCCACTGGCTGCACAAATGCCTAAAATTTTGGAGTTGACAACGTTCACTAACCATATAGAAATACTATGTCGTTGTAAGCGTTATGAACAGCGGTTATTCTATATTCTTTATGCACATAAAGAAAAACTGGGAAAAAGAGAGATGCAGCGCTGTGTTGACAATGATACTTTTTCCAATCTTCTCGGAAATAAAAGTAATATGTCGAAGGGATTATTAGAGCAATATCCTGATGCTCCTATTATGTTTAAAGACACTGTGTTTTTAGATTTTCTTGGGTTGCCAAAGAAATACAATGAAAGCAAATTGAAGAATGGATTAATAGAGCATATGAAGCAATTTATTCTCGAATTAGGTAAAGATTTCATCTTTATGGATCAAGAGTATCCGCTCACCGTTGGTGCATCTACCTATAAGGCAGACTTGCTGTTTTTTCATCGCGGTCTCCAGGCACTTGTAGCGGTGGAATTGAAGAAAACCAAATTCCATCCTCGAGATCTTGGTCAATTAGAGTTTTACCTTGAAGCTCTTGACCGTGATGTGAAACGTTCCAACGAGAACCCTTCTATAGGCATCATTTTATGTCCTGATGTGGACAAGGTTGTTGTTGAATATGCTATGAGTCGCAGCATGAGTCCTACGATGGTGGCGGAATATAAGCGTATCTTAATTCCGCAAGAAAAAATGCAACAACAATTAAGGGAATTCTGTCAGTTCTTCTCAAAAGAAGATAAATCTTAAAATTAATAGACGAATTAATAATGGACACAAAAGCATTAAGACAAAAGATACTCGACCTTGCTATTCACGGCAAGCTCGTTCCACAAGATCCCAACGATGAGCCAGCATCGGTGCTGCTCGAACGTATCCGTGCTGAAAAGGAAAGACTCATCAAAGAGGGAAAGATTAAGAAGGGAAAGAAGTCTGCAAAGACTTCTGATAAGCCGCATTATCCCTTTGAACTGCCGAAGGGATGGGAGTGGACAACGGTAGATGAAATTTACTTTGTAACAAAGTTGGCCGGTTTTGAATATACTGAACATTTTACAAAAGAAGCAATTTCTCCAATGAATGCAGTTCCAATTGTACGCGCTCAAAATGTAAAAATGGGACGCTTTATTGAAAATAAAAATGAAGCTATAACAATTGAATTATCAGAACAATTGTCCAGAAGTGCTTTGTATAAAGATTGTCTTCTTATGACTTTTATTGGGGCTGGAGTTGGAGAAACGTGCATATTTCATGCAAACAAACGAAATCATTTGGCACCCAATGTTGCTAAAATAGAGCCATTTGACGAAAACATAAATATGGAGTATGCTCTGTTTTTTTTCATGAGTTCATTAGGGCAACAAGGTGTGACTAACATATCTAAATCAACAGCACAGGCCAGTTTGTCTATGGCAACTATCCGCGAATTGGTTATTCCAATACCACCAATAAAAGAGCAAAGTCGAATAGCTAAGGAGCTGGTAAAATGGTTCTCTTTGATTGAGTGTATAGAAGAAAAAACGGGCAACTTACAAGAAACTATCAAGCAAACAAAATCCAAAATCCTCGACCTAGCCATCCATGGTAAACTCGTACCGCAAGACCTGAATGACGAGCCAGCCAGCGAACTGCTCAAACGCATCAATCCAAAGGCTGAAATCACTTGTGATAACCCCCAATATGGCAAGCTGCCGAAGGGATGGGGTGAAACTCATATTGGAGATGCATTTAAGGTTACTATGGGACAATCGCCAGACGGGAGTAGCCTAAATTCTATAGATGGTATGGAATTTCATCAAGGTAAAATCCTATTTGGGAACAAGTATTTAAGAAAATCGAATATTTTGACAAATTCTCCAACAAAAATAGCAGAAGCTGATACTTTACTATTATGTGTAAGAGCACCCGTAGGAGTGGTTAATATTACAAAGCAGAGAATATGTATAGGACGAGGCTTGTGCTGTCTTACACCAACTAAAGCTATCAACTTAGATTATGCTTTTTATATGTTGACTACTTTTCAAGAAAAATTTGAATCACAAAGTACTGGTTCTACATTTAAAGCTATATCAGGCAGCATTATAAAGAATGAACAATTATGGTTACCACCGCTTTCCGAACAACACAGAATCGTTGCAAAGATTGAAGAGTTATTCGCTCAGCTTGACAAGATAGAAGCATCATTATAACTACCATATTTAGCCATCGCAAGTCATATTCTTGCGGTGGCTAAATGCTATAGATACAGTTACCAAGTAACGACCTTGTCTACTATCTTCTGCTGTTCGCTTGCTGTACGACGCAGATAGATGCGTGTTGTTTCGATGCTCTCATGCCCCATGAGGTCAGCAAGGAGGGCGATGTCGTTGAAGCGGTCAAGGAAGTTCTTGGCGAAACGATGACGGAACGAATGTGGGTAAACCACATCACGGTTAAGACCGTACTTTTCGGCAAAATGTTTCAGCTGGATAGCTATGCCACGAGTGGAAAGGCGGTTGCCTGAACGATTGGTGAACAGATAGCCAGAGGAGATGTTTTGTTCTGTTAGCCATCTTTTGGCTTCAGTGCATAGCTTCTTCGGAATGTAAAGGCGGCGAATCTTGCCTCCTTTGCTATACAAGTCAAGATAGCCAACCGCTACATGCTCAGCTTTGATTTGAAGCAGCTCGCTGACACGTGCACCAGTGGCAGCCATAAACCAAACGATGAAATACCATTCATCATAACCATCTGCCTTTAGCTTGGTTTTCAGAAACTTGTAATCGGCATCGCTGATGACGTTCTCCAAGAAGTTCTTTTGTTGCACCTTTACAAACTTCATCTTTAGCTTCTCTTGTTTGCTAAACTCCAAATACTTATTCATTGCTTGCAAACGCAAGTTTACTGTCTGTGGCTTGAAGTTCTCCATAAGATAACCCTTATAAGCCAACAGATTCTTCTTGTTCACCTCCTTGTAGTGCTCAAGAAAATAGTTGATAGTCCACAGGTACGATGTTACCGTGTTCTTTGTCAAGTTTGCCTTGACCAAATACTTTTCAAATTGTGTTACCATATTGTTTTGTATTAAAATGAATGGTAACAATATAAGATGTGTGTCAAGAATGGGAAATCCCCATTGTAAGCCTTTATGCTTGCAATGAGGATTCAATCTTGTCAAGTTGAGAGAATAATTCTTCAATCTTTGCAACTATTCGCTGTTGCTCTGCAAGAGGAGGAATAGGCAATATCAGATTTCCTATTGCGGTTTTTGTAAGACTTGGCAATGCAGAACTTTTATCAAGTTTACTAAAGTCAAAATACAAACAAAAACAATAGAAGTATTTATCTTCTAAAATTTGATTGTTTGCTTTCATGCCAAATGCAGTATCAACATTCCAGAAATTCTCTTCAACAAAAATAGGATGATTTATAGTACCTTTTCTTCCGATAATGGTAGAACCAGCCAAGCATGTATATTCCATAGCCTTTCCGATAATACCTCCACTACCATAAATTGGATATTTACCAGTTGGTGATTCTACATTTTTCTGAGATTTACCATTAACAATATTTACAACAGAAGAAATCTTACATAAGTACCACCCCTTCGGCAGCTTGCCATATTGGGGGGTATCACAAGTGATTTCAGCCTTCGGATTGATGCGTTTCAGCAACTCAATTGCCGGCTCATCATTCGGGTCTTGTGGTACGAGTTTTCCATGAATGGCAAGATCGAGAACTTTGGACTTGACTTGTCTTATAGAATCTTGTAACTTTTCCTTGTTTTCCTCTATGTTGTCCACAAATGATAGCCAATACTTTAAATTCTTTATTATTCGCTCTATTTCAGGTAATGGCGGAAGAGGTATTCTCATATTTTGAGATTGGGTCAAAGAAATATTAACCTGTCCTGCACTGCCTTTGGTGGATATAGAATTAATTTCAGACATTTCTTCCAAGTAAGCCTTTAGGTAAACATTAATATTATCCTTATGAAGATAAGGACGTATAAGTACGGCTGCTTGGTTGAAATTTGCTTGCGGCAACGATGGGGGAATAATTGCCAATTTACCCAATGGTGGTCCTACAATATTCATTATTAAATCACCAACCTCTGTTCTTGAGCGTTGCAGTTTACCATTATGTATTTCAGCTGTTATATACTGTGGTTTATATTCAAAATCTATTTTCTGATTTCTCAGATTATACATTTTGATATACGGAATGCCCTTAGGTACGAATGAGGATTTTTCTGGAGTACTTCCTGAAGCCACATATGCTATGTCATCCAACCTGCACCACTCCCACCCCTTCGGCAGCTCAAACGGATAATGCGGCTTATCAGAAGTTAAATATATTGCATAAAGCTGCTGCTAGATTCTAAAAACAGAAACAAAGCATAGACACAGATAAGTTTATCATCCCTCCTTAATTATCCACTCGCTGACAGTACACTGAGTGCTATCATAAATCACTGCAAGAAGCTTCTCCATACTAATCTTCACCTCCTGGTTAGGATACAAACAAAGAAATAGCATCTATCCGATTACGCGCACATAAAAGTTTTTTCTACAAAAAAGTATCATAGTCTCATTTTTCGCCGGAAAATCCATATTATATTACTGATATATCTATATTTACATTCAATGAGACTTCTCTAAAAAAGCAGAAAGAAGTATCATGGAAGTATCATGAAATACTATAGAAGTATCATTAAAGACAGCACTATGCACGAGAAAAAACAGTTTAAACAGCGCAAAAAGATAGTTTAAACAGCGCAAAGGCCCTAAAGAATATTGCCCAAAAACAAGTCCTATATTTGGGCACTCGTTGCCCACGCTATGGGCAATAGCTGCCCAGCACACGGTCTGCCGATGCCCACGTGGTGGGCTGCGGATGCCCGTGTAACGGGCACAAGCAGACCAACCGGAGGGCATAAAGAGACCAACTGATGAACTGAAAAAGTAGACACATTACCGTGACTTATCCTGATTATATTGACATAACCATAGAACATCTACGCACAGCAAAAAACAGCATAAACACAGCAAAAAGTGCCGATAGTGGTGCCAAAAGTGCCTAAAAAAGCAACTTTTGGCACCAC
>OOBB01000122.1_pt1 | contig 50544 bp, 40 predicted proteins | sample 1671661 | NCBI WGS metagenome assembly OOBB01 (sample SAMN06348179, study PRJEB24527) | human gut metagenome | biome: human gut; feature: ankylosing spondylitis patient; material: feces | host: Homo sapiens | place: China | collected 2015-10
CTGAATAGAGCACTTGACTACGGATCAAGAGGTTCAAGGTTTGAATCCTTGCGGAATCACTTCTCAAGTTTCGATGCAAACGTTCAGTATGCACCCTTAGCTCAGTTGGTAGAGCAACTGACTCTTAATCAGTGGGTCTAGGGTTCGAATCCCTAAGGGTGTACCAAAAAAGAGCAATCTTCATGGGTTGCTCTTTTTTTTATGTCAAATTATTCAACAAATATTTTTGTTAATTGAAATATAAATCGTACCTTTGCGGAGAATTTGATAGTTGAAGATTAATAAAAGGTTAAACCTGATATAAGATATCAACGTAAATTGTAAAGTAAAATGGTAAGTTTTATGTTAAGTCTTGTAGCCCTTGTGCTCGGCTACTTGTTCTATGGAAAATTTGTAGCACATATTTTCGGTCCTGATGATCGTCCAACTCCAGCGCTGACCAAGGCTGATGGAGTTGACTTTCTCGTATTGCCAAGTTGGAAGATTTTTATGATTCAATTTCTCAATATTGCAGGTACTGGTCCTATCTTCGGTGCCATCATGGGTGCGTGGTATGGTCCCGTAGCTTATCTCTGGATTGTTTTGGGTTGTATCTTTGCCGGTGCGATGCATGATTATCTGAGTGGTATGTTGAGTATTCGTAATGGTGGTGCCGGTTTGCCAGAATTGGTAGGTAAGTATCTGGGTGGCAGAACCAAGAAAGTGATGCTTGTCTTCTCCGTTCTTCTGCTGATGATGGTGGGTGTAGTCTTTGTCTATAGTCCTGCTATTATCCTTGAAAGCATCTGGGGTAGCAAGATGTGGTGGATCATTGCCATCTTCGTCTATTATATTATTGCAACGCTTCTGCCGATTGATAAGATTATCGGCAAGATATATCCTCTGTTTGCCATCTCCCTGTTGTTTATGGCAGGTGCTCTGATGGTTGGACTCTTTGTTAAGATGCCTGATTTGCCTGAACTTTGGAGTGATATGGCAAATAGCAATAACAATCTGAATACGAGTTGGTTAGGTGCGGATGCCTTTATGGATAAGAATCCGATATTCCCTTGCCTCTTCATCACGATAGCCTGTGGAGCCATCAGTGGTTTCCATGCTACTCAAAGTCCTTTGATGGCACGTTGTATGAAAAGTGAGAAGTTGGGCCGTCCTATCTTTTACGGTTCTATGATTACTGAGGGTGTCGTTGCTTTGATATGGGCTACCATTTCTATCTACTTCTTTTATGATGGAGGTTGGAAAGAGGTTGTTCCTGCTGATGTCGCCCAGCAGTTTATCGCTCAGTTTGGTACGCCTGATGGAAAGTCGCTCGTTCAGTTCTTCGATGCTCCTACAGTTGTGAAGATGATCTGTTCCAGTTGGCTTGGTGTGGCTGGTGGAATCCTTGCCCTTCTCGGTGTTGTGGCAGCTCCTATTACCAGTGGCGATACTGCTTTCCGCAGTGCCAGACTCATCATCGCTGAGTTCTTGGGCATCGAACAGCATACAATGCATCGTCGCCTGCTCATCTGTATTCCTATGTTTATAGCAGCCATCCTTCTTTTGGTATGGCAGATGGCAAATCCAGACGGATTCAATGTGATTTGGCAATACTTCGGATGGGCCAACCAGACCTTGTCAGTATTTACTTTATGGACGCTGACGGTTTATCTTGTAGAGAACAAGAAGCCATTTGTGGTCACACTCGTACCAGCACTCTTTATGACAGTGGTATGTTCTACATTCCTGTTGGTCAGCAAGCAGGCTTTAGGATTGCAAGAGCCGATGGCCTATACGGGCAGTTGTCTGATACTAGTAATAGCGCTGGTTTGGTTCTATTCCTGGTATAAGGGATTAAAGCGCAAGAATATCGGAGAAAAGTAGTCTGACTGTTGATGGTATGATTCTGAGTGCGGAATGGCATCAGAATGCAGAAGAAATCAGAATGGCGAAATCATTAGAATAAATAAAAATAATCACAGGTTGTGATTTATCTATAAAATAATCGAGATATGAAGAAATTAGCTATTTTATGTGCATCTCTTTTGTTGACGGTGTCGGCAAATGCACAGTTTGAAGAAGGTAAGGTATATTGTGGGGCTTCTCTTTCTGGCCTCAATTTGAGTTATAATGGTTCAAGCGAGCTCAATTTAGGTGTTCAGGCTAAGGCGGGTTATCTCTTTGCCGATAATCTGATGGCTGTAGGTCAGTTGTCTTATGATCATTCGGGCAAGGATGGTGTCAAGGATTATTTTAGCGTAGGTGCGCAGGGTAGATACTATATTATCCAGAATGGTCTCTATTTAGGTGCTGGTGTCAAGTTGGCTCATACCGGTAGCTACAATGACGTGATGCCAGGAGTAGAAGTGGGTTATGCCTTTTTCTTGAGTCGTACCGTGACTATTGAACCAGCCATTTATTACGACCAGAGTTTCAAGAATCATTCAGACTTCTCAACAGTAGGTCTGCGTGTCGGTATTGGTGTTTATCTGTAATGATACAGAAATATCCATCAGCACTTTTGGAAAAGGCGGTGAGCGAGTTTGCTAAACTGCCGGGAATAGGGCGCAAAACAGCTTTGCGCCTTGTTCTTCATACCCTGCGCCAGAGCGACGAGTCGGTGGAACAGTTTGTGGGTGCCGTCTCTCAACTCAAGCGTGAGGTAAAGTATTGTCGTGTATGTCATAATGTGAGCGATACCGAAGTTTGTCCGATATGCAGTGATCCCCGCCGGGATGCCTCCATTATTTGTGTGGTGGAGAACATTCAGGATGTGATGGCTGTAGAGAATACCCAACAGTTTCACGGACTATATCATGTCTTGGGTGGTATTATTTCTCCAATGGATGGTATCGGACCGGCTGATCTTGAGATAGATTCACTTGTGGAGAGGGTGGCTCATGGAGGTGTCGATGAGGTGATTCTTGCCTTGAGCAGTACAATGGAGGGTGATACCACCAACTTCTACATTTCCCGCAAGTTGTCAGATTATCCAGTAAAACTGTCGGTAATTGCGAGAGGAATTTCAGTAGGTAACGAACTGGAATATACGGATGAGGTAACGCTCGGTCGTTCGATAGTCAATCGTACTCCTTTCGGGCAGTAAGAGGTTCCTTTTTTCTCCTCGCTTTCAGATAAACATATTTTTAATACAGAAAGTATATCTCTAAATTTGAAAAATAGAGTTTCTATAACAAAGAAGAAATAAAATGAACTTGAAATTTTCCCAGCGAATATTGCTTATCAACTTTTGGGTATTATTATTGGCTGCCATTCTCATGGTATTGCTCTATGAAACCGAAATATTGGAGCCAGGTACTCTGCTTTTCGGTGCTGAGTTTGTCTTCTTGATGCAGGTCATCATGGAGTTTCTTACCATTGCAGTCATCCCTTTAGCCCTGAAGTTGTTTGCCTTCAAAGTTGTCAAGCGCAAGTTGGTGACTGGTAAGGGGGCTGCTCTTTTACCTTGGGGCACAGCTCGCATCAACATGTTGTGTTTGCCGATGCTGGTAAATACCTTTATGTATTACCAGACGATGTCGCCAGCTTTCGGCTATATGGCAATCATCCTTTTTCTGTGTGTTTTCTTCATATATCCATCCATGGCGAGATGTGTATCTGAAACCGAAGATGTTCCTGCGTAACATTTGCCTTCTGGCTTCGTATTGATTATATTTATTCTTCCTATATATAATAAGGTGAAAATTACAGTTGTAATCGTTAGCTATAACGTGAAGTTCTATCTCCAACAGTGTCTTGATTCTCTCCTCAGAGCACTTCAGGGCATAGAGTCGGAGGTGTTTGTCGTCGATAATCATTCCAAAGACGGGTCGGTGGATTATCTTTCGAAGCGTTTTCCTGGTGTGAACGTGATAGACAGTCCTCATAATCTGGGTTTTGCGAGAGCCAACAATCTGGCGATTCGCAAGAGTCATGCAGAGTATGTGCTGCTTCTTAATCCTGATACGGTGGTAGGAGAATCTACAATTCGGACGGCGATAGACTTTATGGATGCTCATGAGGATGCCGGTTCTTTAGGTGTCCGCATGCTGGATGCTTCTGGTAAGGCGGCACTGGAAAGTAGGAGAGGGTTGCCTTCTCCGATGGTGGCATTTTATAAGATGGTGGGTCTGTGTGCCCGTTTCCCGAACAGTCACCGTTTCGGTCATTATTATATGAGTGCTCTTCCATGGGATGAACCAGGAAGGATAGAGGTAGTGAGTGGAGCCTTCTGTCTGTTGCGAAAGAAAGCCATCGATGAGGTGGGTTATTTAGACGAGGACTTCTTCATGTATGGCGAGGATATTGATCTCTCTTATCGCATTCTGAAGGGAGGTTATCATAATTATTATCTTCCTTCTACCATCTTGCATTATAAGGGGGAGAGTACCCAGAAGTCGAGCTTCCGCTATGTGCATGTGTTCTATGAGGCGATGCTTATCTTCTTCAGAAAACATTATTCCGGTATGTCGTGGCTCATCAGTTTACCTATCAAGGCAGCCATTTATGCCAAGGCTACTCTTGCCCTTTTCCAGATGCAGATCGACAGGGCCCGTAAGAGCTTAGGATTTATCACCTATGAGTGGCAGACTCCGAACTATGTGTTTGTAGGAAGTAAGGAGATGCAAGAGAAATGTGGAGACTTGGTGTGCCGGAAAGGTTTGCTGGCAGAGTTTGTAGCTTTGGGCAAGAATGAGTTGACTGCGTCTTTCTTGGAGAAGATTACTGATTCTAAGAAACTGCAGATTGTTGTCTTCGATGTTTCGGAGTTTGATTACGAACAAATCCTCGAAGTTTTTGCAGTAGCTCCTTCTCCTTTGAGGAAAATAGGATTCTATCATCAGGATTCTGGCATGCTGATTACAGATACAGAAGTAATAAAATAAGGTGTACAAGTGTAGAAAGTCATGGAAAATAGTAAAAATCCTCAGATAAAACTTCGGGCAATGGAGCCGGAAGACTTGGAATTCATGTATGGAGTTGAGAATGATGACAGGTTGTGGAATGTAGGTGTTACCAATGTTCCTTATTCCAGAAGTATGCTTCTGGACTATATTACATCAGCAACTGGCGACATTTTTGCAGACAAGCAGGTGCGGTTGATGATAGATAATGAAGTCGGAGAGACGATAGGTATGGTTGATTTGATGGATTTTTCTCCTGTTCACCGCCGTGCAGAGTTGGGTTTGGTCATCCGGAAGGAGTATCGCGGACGGGGGTATGCTTCTGCTGTTTTAGATAAAATAGCGGATTATGGAAGAAAAGTGATACATTTGCATCAAATTTATGCAATTGTGCCAGAACATAATGAAAAATGTATAAAAGTGCTCGAACTCTCTGATTTTCAGAAAACTACGAGGTTGAATGCATGGCTTTTTGATGGCAAGAAGTATAGTGATGCGATTTTTTTTCAAAAATTCTTGTAAAAAAGTTGCCGAAAAAATTGGTGGAATCAAAAAAATGTAGTACCTTTGCACTCGCAAATGAGAAATGAGCTTCAAGCTAATGAGATTTGTTACTTGAAGGTGCGTTAGTTCAGTTGGTTAGAATGCCTGCCTGTCACGCAGGAGGTCACGAGTTCGAGTCTCGTACGCACCGCAAAGTACATTTCGAATTTAGCATCTTGAAGGTGCGTTAGTTCAGTTGGTTAGAATGCCTGCCTGTCACGCAGGAGGTCACGAGTTCGAGTCTCGTACGCACCGCAAAGTACATTTCAAATTTAGCATCTTAATGGTGCGTTAGTTCAGTTGGTTAGAATGCCTGCCTGTCACGCAGGAGGTCACGAGTTCGAGTCTCGTACGCACCGCAGAAAGCAATCTCAATTTGAGGTTGCTTTTTTTGTTTTGTCTTTTTTTCTTCTCTTTCAATCTTCTCTTTTCTTTTTCCCTTCCTTTCTCCTCCTTCTCCTTTCTCTCTTCTTTTTCTTTTGTCAAGGATGTATTCTTTTCTATAAAATATGTTGTGGCATTTGCCCATTTCTGAGAAATGTTGTATTTTTGCAGGAAAAGAGATTATAATAACGATGAAGAAACTTTCAGTAATCATATATTTGGCTATGGGTGTATGTGTCTCGCCGGTGTTGGCGCAAAGTAATCAGGCTTTGCGAGATTCTTTGGCTCATGCCACGGATATTCTTGCTTACCATCCCGACAGTATCGATCTTCGATTGAAGAAAGCGGCATGGAATATCCAGTTGGAACAATGGAATTATGCGAAGGATGATCTGGATAAGGTTTTGTATTTAAACTCTACCAATATTGCTGGGTTGTTTTACCGTGCCTTTGTCAATGAAAAATTGAACAGATACAACTTTGCCCGGCTCGACTACCAAAATCTTCTGGTTCTTGTGCCTGGCAATTTTCAAGCACAGTTGGGTTTGGCTTTGCTCAATCAGAAAGACCTGCATTTTACGGAAGCTTATGATGGCATCAATAATCTAATCGAACAGTACCCAGATAGTGCCATCGCTTATGCTGCCCGTGGCGGTATGGAAAAGGAAAAGGGGCAGTTGGAGCTGGCGGAGTATGATTATGCGCAGGCTATTGCCCGGGATAGCGCCAATCAGGATTATCTTATCAATCATGTTGATTTGCTCGTCAAGTTGGGGAGGAAACAGGAAGCGTATGCTGATTTGGAGCGACTTTTAAAGTTAGGCGTAGCGCCAGGACAGTTGCGTGATTTCTATATTCGTTTGAGAACCAAGAAGAAATAGTCGTCTTGGTTCTCCTTTTTCGTTGTTTTTTTTGTTTTCATTTCTACAAATATAGTACGATTCTTTTTATTGTGTCTATAAAATTAGGAACAAAAAATAAGGAGTGTCTACTATTTCAGTTTTATGAAATTGATAGTGTCTACCTTTTTAGTTTATAAAGTAAAAAGTGTCTACTGAAATCAGGAAAAGTCAATAAGCGCTTTATCAGGATGTGCCCAAGGCTTGGGGAGACGATGCCCAAGGCTTGGGGAGACGATGCCCAAAGGGTGGGGAGACAATGCCCAAGCCGTGGGGAACACTTCCTTATGTGGTTTAATGACTTTTCCTGAAAAGATTCATTTGTCTATAATTCAGTTCTTTTTGACCTAATTTATTAAAAACTTTTTTGTAAAGTCAAGTTTTATTTGTATCTTTGCATCGTTTTAGTTGATAAAATAATAAAGTAAGAAATTAAATAGATAAGAATGAAAAGAAGGAATCTTCTATCAGCAGCATTACTTTCTTTAGTACTTTTTTCGGGTTGCGATTCGGTGTTTGATATCCATCCTTATGATGTGAGAGTAAAAGGACAGACCCAGATAAATTCGACAATGATCACGAAGATAGAAAATGCCGTTAAGTCACAAGACACCATCCGTTTTGCTTTTATCAGCGACTCGCATCAGTGGTTGAACGACTTGTCTGATTTAGTGGGTGATATCAACAAGCGCGACAGTATCGATTTTGTAATTCATGGAGGTGACATTACAGACTTCGGTTCTACGCGAGAGTTTGAATGGACTCGTGATAAATTATTCAAACTCAATAAGCCTTTTGTCGTACTATTGGGTAATCACGACTGCTTAGGTACGGGCAATCAGGCCTATGAGAAGATGTTTGGAAATCCAGATTTCAGTTTCATCGCCGGACGTGTCAAGTTTGTCTGTCTCAATACCAATGCCATCGAATATGATTATTCTATGGCAGTTCCTAATTTTGATTACATGGAGGAAGAAGTGACCAGTCGGGCTGATGAGTTTGACCGGACGGTTGTGTGCATGCACGCCGCTCCTTATACAGAGCAGTTTAATAATAATGTGGCAAAGGTATTCAATTATTATACCCTTAACTTTCCGAAACTGATGTTCTGCCTGTATGGTCATGGGCATCACACAGAACAGACGGATATCTACAAGAATGGCATCATGTATTATCAGGTAGGCAACACGCCGAAGAGAGAGTATTATATATTTAAGATAACCCCAAAAGACTACAGTTATGAGATTATTAAATTCTAAACGGATCATGTTGATGGTTGTGGCGTTGTGCGTGATCAATACGGGCTTGTTTGCTGAAAGTCCTGATACCACCCGTTATGACAAGCGTATTCATCATTATCGCCAGAATTGGGAATCACTGATACCTACCCAGTTGATATTACAGACTTGTGGCAATATGGGTCTTTTTTCCTTCGGAGTAGGATGGGATTATGGCAAGCGTGGTCAATGGGAGACTCAACTGTTGTTTGGTTATATTCCCAAGTATAGTTCTCATTCCGCAAAAATGACGATCACGCTGAAGGAGAATTATATTCCCTGGGCTATCAATCTCAAGAAGGGTTGGAACTTTGAACCATTGGAGTGTGGATTGTATTTCAATACGGTAATCGGACAGGATTTCTGGACGAAGCAGCCAACGAAGTATCAGAGTGGTTATTATCCGTTTTCCACCCGTATTCGTCCAAACATATTTATCGGTGAGCGATTTTCCAAAGAAATTCCGAAGAATAGGCGTAAGTTCATCAAGAGTTTTACCTTCTTCTATGAATTGGGCACCAATGATATTTACTTCATGCGCTTATATCGCAATGGAGGAAAGGCGGAATTCTGGGATGTCTTCGGATTGTCGCTTGGTCTCAAAGCCCAGTTGTTCTGATAATTCTGTTTTTATCAGATGACACGGAATTTATTTTTATTCTATTTCCAGACAGACCACTCCGTTGGAAAAATCGTAAATAGAGTAGTGGGTGTCACCCTGGATGAGCAGTCCCTGATAAGGTCGATTGAGCATATAATCTCTTTTCGTATCATCATCTTCATGGATGGTGATGCGAAAGGAGCCGCTGAGGGCTACGTAGAATTTATAGCCTTCTTTCTCTGTGTATTTTTCTAATACTTTACCCTGACTGATGCCATATAGATATTCCACGCGATGGATGTGGAAAGGGATGTTTTTCATCTCTTCCGTCACAGTCAGGCTACCCCTTGGGTCGAATATCTTGGGCAACAGTATGATTTCTTCTTTCTTTTCCATTGTCTTTTTCTTTATTAATAATAACGGCTAAATTCCTGATTTATTATATGAAAGAATACATGCATTATATGAAGGAATACATGCTATCATAAAACTAAAGATCGGCCACCTTCACAGGCAGCCGATCTACATTCAATAGGTATTAGTTTTCTTTAAGGTAAAAAGATTGTATTCAGGATAACGTTTGCAAAGATAATAAATTAAATTGAAAACCCCAAGGCTTTACTTGTTTTTTTTAATAAAAATATTTTTTTTCTAAAAATAGTTTGGTTGATTCGGGTTATTTCTTTATATTTGCAGGCGATATGGCGAAAACTACGTTAGGATTTTTCCCTCTGTAGTTGACTAACGGACTTATTTATTTAAAATCTTATAATTATGAACAAATTGATGAAATGGCTCTTTGCAGCCGTTGCGTTTACAGGTATGTGCGCATGTTCAGGTGAGGATGCCTTGCAGCAGTCTTCACAGGTTGAAACTTCCAGTGTTAGCTTCAGTTTCTTTGATTCGACCGTAGAGAAATTTGGAGAGGCAAATCTTTCGAATGGTGCGATGGAAGCAAATGGGGAATCTATTACCCGGGCAGGTGATAGTCTCCTTACGGGCGATGTCCAGACCCGAGCTGATGATAACACGGCTACTACATGGAAAAAGAGATTTACCCGTCTCGACATTGCCATTATTCCAGCCAATTCCAGTCAGAATATTCAGTATGTCCATCAGTCTGATGCCACTCAGAGTGATTTCGGTTCTGCTACTTTGCGTTTGCCTATTGGCAAGTACAAGATGGTGGCTATTGCCAGTGCGATGAAGGGAGAGGTGAATATTGTGTCTGCAGAGAAAGTTACTTTCCCGGAAAATGAGGTCCTGGACGATATGGCTTATGTCTGCAAGGATATTGAGGTAAAGAGTGGAAGCAACATTTTTAATTGCCAGTTGGAAAGAGCCATCTCCCTTCTGAAATTCCATTCATCCGATGAACTCCCTTCTGGTATATCCAAGATTGAAGCTTCTTTGGCGGGAAATATCAGCAGGGTATTCAATCCAACTACTGGATATGGTGTCAAAGGTGCTGGTGACAATACGCAAAATAGGAGTTGGAGCCTTGCAAATTTGAAACCAGGAAAGGCGATGACAATTTCTATGTACGTATTTCTCTCATCTGAGAAGGAAACCATTCAGGCTGATTTGAATATATATAATACTGATAATGAGGTTATTAAGGCGCTTCATTTTGATCAGGTGACACTCCAGCAGAATCACGTTACCACTTATACCGGTCCTCTGTTTACTTCTGGTAGTGCCTTCGAATTTACCTTCGAAAATACCGACCTCTTGAAGTCTGATTATGACCAGACATTTGATGATGCCGGTCAGACGAAATAGGAAGATTGTGGTTCCGTTATATTGTTTCTTGTCCCATAGATTTCGCAGATGACGCAGATTTCTTTTCATCGGATGACACGGAATTTATTCGGAGGTTTCCTGCAGAGACGATTACTCACAGATTTTCGCCGATGCGACCTGTTCGGTCGTTGCAGATATCCCCTGAGATTCCATGAAGAAAAATCTGTGTCATCTGTGAAATCTGTGGGACAAAATTTTCATCAGATTTCACAGATATACACAGATTTTTATTTGCCTATAGTCTTGCCCTTATCTTTGTTCTTCTTCTTTTTCTTTTTGATGCCGAACAGATCCTTCAGACCGTTGAAGTCCTTCTTCATGATAAGGCCGAAGCCCTGGGTGTTCAGACTGTTCTTGGTGAAGTATCGGTCGTTGGTCTGGTTGTACATTCTCACGGCAAGATTACCGTTAGGGAAGATGAGATAACGCAGGTCGAAGTCACCGATAAAGCTCTGGGTGGCATTGGCATTATCCCTGTAGCCGAATTGTCCGTTGAAGAGCAGACGGTTGTTGAACAGGCGACCGCTCAGAATACCCTCATATTCCGCATTGTTGAAACCCTCGTCTCCCGTAGAGATGTTGGCACCGAAATTCCATTCGTTGCTGTTCACCAGACTGGAGAGTACGGTGTTGATCTGCTGCGAGATGGTACCACTCAGAAGGCTCTGCATGGCGAGTGAAGTCTGACTCTGTTGTGCAGCATTCTCAGTAGCCTGATTGTTCTTCGTCTGTGCATAGAATCTTCCGATACCGAGCAGATAGAGCACCTGCTGGTTCATCTCTTCCTGCGAGTTGATGAGCGAATAGATCATCTGTTTCGCATCGCTGTTTATCGTAGGCAGATCCATTGAGAAATCAACGCTCGGTGCATTTGGCGTGCCCTTGATATTCATGAGACAATCTACGCGGATATTGTTGCTGGAGAACGAGCGACCGATGTTCAAGTCGCTCAGTGGCACTCCGTTCACCACGTATTTAGCCTGAAGGTTGAGAGCCGCTTTATATGGATTTCCACCGAAGTTGATGGTTCCTCCCGGCAAGAACTCGAAATCCTTCTTGATAATGTTCTGGATAGTCAACTTATAAATACCATGATCCACCACATAGTTGCCAAACATATCAAATGAGCCCTTGTTGAAGTAGTTGGCTCTGATTACGCCGTTTCCGTTGAGCGTGATGTAGTCACCGCTCTGTGGGTCCATGAGCAATTTGAGCGTCAGGTTCTGGTTGGTGTTCACCAGGAAGTTGATGCGCATATCCGATTCCATATCGTCATCGTCATCATCCTTTTTCGTGTTCTTGGTGAATGAGAATGGCTTTTCCCACTCAGGTGTAGCATCATTCCAGTGGATGAAACTCTTGTCGCTGATGGCATCCGGACTTGCCACGTTATAAACGAAGATAGAACCGTGCTCCGGTACGGCATCGATGTCGATGACGGTCTCACCGCTCTTGCCGTGTATGCCCACGTCTCCCGTAGCATATACCGTGCCGTAGAAGGTGTTATCGCCAAATTCCCGGATGTCATATCCCAAGAAGTTCTTTGCCTTCAGGTCGAGGTCGTAGCTCAACTTGGTGAGATGCTTATGGTGGATGCCACCGTTTACCACGGCAATGTTGTTGTTGCAGTCGTAGATGGTATCGTTTATCAGCAGGATGTCGTCAGGGATGGCATGAGCACGGAGTCGGTCAAAGTGATATTCGGTGCCCAACTGCTTCATGTGCATCTTTCCGCTTACTTCCACGTCGCCCACGAGGTTGATTTTCTTCAGGTCGCCCACTACGTTCACCTTTCCGTGTCCCTGTGCCTCAAGATGATCCATGAAACTGCCACAGAAGTTCTCCATGAATTTCATATTGGTTCCGGCGGCCTCAATACCGAGGTCGATATAGTTGCGCTTAGGAGATACATAACCGTTGATGTAGGTCTGTCGTCCAGGTCCTTCATCAGCAGTAGCCCTGATGTCTATCTGTTCGTCTTCCTTGTTGTAGTTTACGAAGGCGTGGAGTATGCCCATCGGTCCGTTCTCGAAGGTGAAGTCCTGGATGTCCAACTTGGCGTAGGCATCCGGATCCTGGAAGATAGATTTCACGACAGCCTTTCCTGTCGCTTTTCCTGTGAAATCTACCGAGTGGAAGTTGACGAGGTTGAGGATGTATGCCACATCTACGTCCTTGAGGTCAGCCACAATGGAATCCTCCCTGTTAGGGGTTGCCATACCGTTGATGATGACGTGCTGCTTGCCGTGTTTCACTACGAAATTATCCACGGTGAGGTGGTTTTTGTGATATTCCACGGTGGATGCCTTCACGTCCCATTGCGTATTTCCTAACATCAGACTGGAAGGTTTCACGTTGGTCTGTATGGTCATTTGTCCCTGTTCATTCTTTGAGAATCGGGTGTCAGCATTCAGCAAACCGCTTACAGGCAGTTTGGATGAATGGTTGTTATAATTAAATAATGTGGAGAGCACATTGTCTGCCGCTGCCGCTTTTAGTTTGATTTCCGGAGCCTTCTCGTAAGGCATTCCCAGCGTGATGCGTGCTTCCAGATTGAGCGCATTGGCCTGGGTGGTGAGTTCCACGTTGCCGTTGTGGAACGGTTTTCCGTTGTAGCTGAAGAGTGGGGCACTGAGATAGAGGTTCAGCTCATTGCTTTGTTCCGACATGTTTCCGTTGATGTGGATAGGCGAACTGATAGCCAATGGAATACCCAACATCTTGTTGAGCACCTCGGTGGAGTAGATGTTGCCCTGCAGGGTGAAGTCGTTGTCTCCCTTAGCCTTTGTCTTCTTGATGCCTGGCAGTGTAGGCAACTTCTCGTTTATCATGTTCTGTATGCTCGATGCCAATGTGGAGAGATTGTATTGTCCCCTGGCATGCAGGCTCATGAAAGGAGCCTCCAGATCGAGATAACTGTCGCTGCTCTGGTTGTTGGCACTCAGGTTGATATCGTTGAGACAATAGTCTCTGTCTGCCATTTTCACTCCGAGAATGGAAGGCTGCAGATGGTCGATATGCGTGTTGATGTCGTATTTGTTGCCCTTGATGGCATAGTTTCCCTCAATGTTCACGCGGATGTTCGGATCGTCGATGGAGGCGAGCCCTTTCATGAGTCCATGATTGTACTGACCGTCCAGACTGATATTGCGGAAACTGTATTTGTTGTAGTCGAATCGGCTGATTTCACCTTTCGCCACCAGATGGTCCTTATTGCCTTTCACCTCGATGGCAGTAGCCACCTGTCCGAAGGCCTTGTTGGCAAGAATACGGTCGAGGGCGATTCCCTGGGTAGCTATTTTAGCCTGAATATTTTTGCCGTTTTTGGCAAGTTGGATGTCAGCATTTCCAACGCCCATTTCAAGTCGTCCCTTCGAACTGAGTCTGTCGCCGTGTCCGCTGAGGTGACCAACATAGTGGATGCCGCCGAGACGGGTCACTTCTTTAGGAACATTGATTTTCTTACCTAAGTTATGAGAGATGAAGCTGATGCTCTCTTCGGTCAGGTTGAGATTGGCGATATCCACATCCCATGCCGGACGGCTGTTCCAGTCGCTGATTCTTCCTTTTGCCTGCAGATTGATGCTGCCGCTTCCCGTCTTGAAGTTGATTTTCTGGCATCTCAGAGAGGTAGAGGTGCCTGTAAACTGTGTTTCGAAGAACACGGCATCTTCGAAATGGCGGAAGATAGGGAGCAGGCAGGCGATGTCTGACAGGGTGATTTTCGACTGTTCGATACTGCCCGAATATTGCAGAGTAGGCATCACCAACTTCCCGTTATCAAATTTGTAAGTGGCATGTATGTCGCCTAAGGTGATATCAGAATGTGGCAACTGCAGTTCAAACTCTTTCAGCGAAGCTTCACGCTTGTTGGCATCCAACTTAAAACTGAGAGAATTCAGTTGAAGCCCTGATTTATCGCGGAACGCTAATTTCTTGATATGCAGATTGATAGCATCATCAGTGATGTGGTTTGCAATGATGTGGGTCGAGAGGTCGCTGATGCTGATATGAGCAGGCGAGAATACTCCGGATTTAGAGACGATATACCGTTTGTCATACTTCACCGCACCATGTCGGATAATCAGACTTCCGATGTGCAGATCGAGTGGCGTATGCTTGGTAGTATCCTTGGAAGCCAACGAGTCGAGCACAAACTGGAAGTTGTGCTTGCTCTGTGGCGTCTGCTGATACAGGTTGGCTTTCAGACCGAACAGCTGTGCCGAAGCGATGGAAATCTTCTGATTGAGTAGGGGCAGCAGACTGACCTTCGCCGAGATTCTGGACGCATAGATCATGCTGTCGCCTTTCTGGTCGTACATCATCACATCATCGATGATGATACGGTTGAAGAAACCCAAATTCACGCTTCCCACCGTCACTTTCGTATCGAATTTATCGGCGAGCACACTTGAAACCTGAGAACCCAAGAAGTGCTGTACTGGAGAGAGGTGTACCAATACAGTGAGCAGAACATAGACACCTACCAGTGTCCAGATGATGCCGTTGAATATATGTTTTAACTTTTTCAGAGCTTTACTATTTATGTGATTAGCGGCAGAATCGATGTGAATTTTGCAAAGTGTATTTGCCAAAATGTTTCGAGCCGCTGAATATTTATTAATTTTTTTGGCAAAAATACTGCTTTTTTATTACAATACCGAATAATTCGCCCTTTTTTCTTTCCAATCTTACTTTTTTTTGCTAATTTTGCAGCAATGTTTGCAGTTTTTAATGTATAAAGTCTTTGTTTAGCCGACATTTTGACTTGTGAGTCAACGGGAATGAAACGAAGGGAAAAAGTTCCACAGATTACACAGATTTACACAGATTTATCTTCGCAGGCGAAGATGCTGCATGAAAAGAAAATCAGTTTATATAAATATTTAATATGTAGTTATGGCAAATGTAATTAAGTTACGTAAAGGCTTGGACATTAACCTGAAGGGTAAGGCTTCCAAGGATGTTGCGCTGCAAGTGTCAGAGACTGACGAGTATGCACTCGTTCCTGAGGCTTTTGTAGGTGTTACTCCTAAGGTCGTAGTGCGCGAGGGTGACCATGTCAATGCCGGTGATGCCTTGTTTGTCAATAAGGCATGCCCAGAGGTGAAGTTTGCCTCACCTGTGAGTGGTGTAGTGACCGCCATAGAGAGGGGTGACCGCCGCAAGGTGCTCTGCATCAAGGTGAAGGCCGATGCTAAGCAGACCTCAACGGATTTCGGTAAGAAGATTGTGGATGAGATGGATGGCGACGCTATCAAGCAGGCTTTGCTTGAGGCGGGACTTTTCGGATACATCAACCAGTTGCCTTACGCTGTGTCCACAACTCCAGACACAACGCCTAAGGCAATTTTTGTTTCCACACTTCGTGATATGCCGTTGGCAGCCGACTTTGAGGTGGAGCTTCTCGGCAACGAGCAGGCTTTCAAGACGGGTCTTACCGCATTGAGCAAGATCGCCAAGACTTACCTCGGTGCAGGTGTCAACCAGCCAAATGTGGCATTGATGGCAAGCAAGGAGGTTGAATTGAATGTCTTCGACGGTCCTTGTCCTGCTGGTAATGTAGGTGTTCAGGTCAACCATATCGACCCTGTCAACAAGGGTGAGGTGGTATGGACTGTAGATCCTGCAGCCGTTATCTTCTTCGGTCGCCTCTTCCTTACTGGTAAGGTAGATCTCCGCAAGATGGTAGCAGTAGCCGGTAGCGAGATCAAGACTCCAGGTTATGCTGAAGTATTGGTAGGTACCCCTTTGAGTGCTTTTGTAGCCGATCAGTTGAAAACTACTGAGCACGTGCGAGTTATCAATGGCAATCCTCTGACAGGTACTCAGGCATCGCTTGCCTCTTATGTAGGAGGACATACCTCCGAGATTACCGCTATTCCAGAGGGTGACGACAAGGATGAGATGTTGGGCTGGATACTTCCACGCACCGATCAGTTCTCTACATCCCGCAGCTATTTCTCATGGCTTTTCGGCAAGAAGAAGGAGTATGCGCTGGATGCACGTGTGAAGGGTGGTGAGCGCCACATGATCATGAGCGGCGAGTACGACTCTGTATTGCCAATGGACATCTATGGTGAGTATCTCATCAAAGCCATCATCACAGGCGATATCGACAAGCAGGAGCAGCTCGGTATCTACGAGGTGAGCCCAGAAGACTTTGCTGTAGCTGAGTTTGTAGATAGTTCCAAGCTCGAACTCCAGAAGATTGTACGTGACGGTTTGAACACCTTGCGTAAGGAGAATGCTTAATTCCAATAATGAATAAATAAAAAATGAGTGCATTAAGAAATTATCTCAATAAGATAAAGCCTAACTTCCAGGAGGGAGGTAAGCTTCATGCCTTCGAGAGTGTCTTCGATGGTTTCGAGAGTTTCCTGTACGTGCCTAACACGACAGCGAAGAGCGGAGCCAGCATTCACGACTCTATTGACTCGAAGCGCATCATGAGCTTTGTGGTAATCGCCCTGATTCCTGCATTGCTCTTCGGTATGTATAATGTGGGATACCAGAATTTCAAGGCTGCAGGTACACTGGATGCTGCCAGCTTCATCGAGGTCTTCGGCTTCGGATTCCTGGCTGTCCTCCCTAAGTTGCTGGTTAGCTACATCGTGGGTCTCGGCATCGAGTTTGCCTGGGCTCAGTGGAAGCACGAGGAAATCCAGGAGGGTTACCTCGTCAGCGGTATCATCATCCCATTGATCATTCCTATCTCTACACCGCTGTGGATGCTCGCCCTGGCGTGCGCCTTCGCAGTCATCTTCTGCAAGGAGATCTTCGGTGGTACCGGTATGAACATCTTCAATGTGGCTGTGGGTGCCCGTATGTTCCTCTTCTTCTCATATCCATTGGCTATGAGTGGTGATAAGGTTTGGGTAGCTAAGGATGCTATCTTCGGTCTGGGTAACACCTTGCCTGATGGCTTCACAGCTGCTACTCCTCTCGGTCAGCTGGCTCAGGGCAGCATGCCTTCAGCTAGTCTCTGCGATTCTATCATCGGTTTCATTCCTGGCTGTATCGGTGAGACTTCAGTCATCGCCATCGCCATCGGTGCCATCATCCTTCTCTGGACAGGCATCGCATCTTGGAAGACCATGGGTTCAGTATTCGCAGGCGGCATCGTGATGGCGCTTATCTTCCAGGCTCTCGGCATGACACCTATCGCCTGGTATGAGCACATCGTTCTCGGTGGTTTCTGCTTCGGTGCCGTATTCATGGCTACCGACCCTGTAACCTCAGCCCGTACTGAGAAGGGTAAGTACTTCTACGGATTCATCATCGGAGCCATCGCCGTTATCGTACGTGTGATGAACCCAGGTTATCCAGAGGGTATGATGCTCGCTATCTTCTTCGGCAACATGTTTGCTCCACTCATCGACTACTGTGTAGTTCAGGGCAACATCTCACGCCGTGCTAAACGTGCTATTAAATAATGTAGGAGGAATGTAGATATGAAGACAAATTCAAATAGCTATACTATTATCTATTCGGTTATCATCGTGGTAATCGTGGCATTCCTGCTCGCATTCGTGTCTTCTTCGCTGAAGGCAACACAGGATGCCAACGTGGCACTTGATACTCAGAAGCAGATTCTGAACTCCCTGAACCTGCGCGACCTTGACAACGCTACTGCGGCTGCCAAATATAAAGAGGTGGTGAAGGACGAGAAGGAGAAGGACGGCATGAAGTATTACGAGTGCGAGATTGATGGTCAGAAGAAGACCGTTTACTCTGTAAAGGGTATGGGTCTCTGGGGCGGCATTTCAGGCTTCATCGCCGTGGATGCCGACAACAACACCATCTATGGCGTATATTTCAACCACGAAGGCGAGACTGCCGGACTCGGTGCTGAAATCAAGGACAACCTGAAGTGGCAGCAGAAATTCCAGGGCAAGAAGATTCACAAGGATGGAGTAGAGGGCATCGCTCTGGGCGTTGAGAAAGACGCTCCTGCCGGCGACCCTAACAATGTGGATGCCGTTACCGGTGCTACATTGACATCTAATGGTGTGGATGCAATGCTCAAGGAAGGTCTTGCTAAATTCATTAAATAATTAAGCGATATTATGGCATTATTTAGTAAACAAAATAAGGAGGCATTCATCAAGCCACTGAACGGCGACAACCCTGTGCTCGTTCAGGTGCTTGGTATCTGTAGTGCCCTGGCTGTTACTTCCCAGCTGAAGCCAGCCATTGTGATGGGACTTGCCGTTACTATCATCACGGCATTCTCTAACGTGATTATTTCCATCATCCGCAACACCATCCCTCAGCGCATCCGTATCATCGTCCAGCTGGTGGTAGTTGCTGCCCTGGTTACCATCGTGAGCCAGGTACTGAAGGCTTTCGCCTACGACGTGAGCGTGCAGCTCTCTGTGTATGTGGGTCTTATCATCACCAACTGTATCCTGATGGGTCGCTTGGAGGCGTTCGCCATGATGAACAAGCCTTGGCCTTCATTCCTCGATGGTGTAGGTAATGGTTTGGGTTACGCCCTCATCCTCGTGATTGTGGGTGCTGTTCGTGAGTTCCTGGGCCGCGGCTCTTTGCTCGGTTTCCAGCTGATTCCAGAGGGAGCTTACGACTTTGGATATGTTAACAACGGTATGATGACCATGCCAGCCATGGCATTGATTCTCGTTGGATGTGTAATCTGGGTACATCGTGCCTATATTTATAAGGAGGAGAAGTAAGATGGAGCACGCAATAAGTTTGTTTTTCCGTTCGATTTTCGTCGATAACATGATCTTCGCCTACTTCCTGGGTATGTGCTCATACTTGGCAGTATCCAAGAACGTGAAGACCTCTTTGGGCTTGGGCTTGGCAGTAACCTTCGTGTTGCTCATCACCGTGCCTGTAGATTACCTGTTGCAGACCAAGGTGCTCAGCGCCGATGGCATCCTGGGTGTTGACCTCACTTACCTGAGCTTCATCCTCTTCATCGCCGTCATCGCCGGTATCGTGCAGCTGGTCGAGATGATTGTAGAGAAGTTCTCACCATCGCTCTATGCAGCGCTGGGTATCTTCCTGCCATTGATTGCCGTAAACTGTGCCATCATGGGTGCATCGCTCTTCATGCAGCAGCGCATCCTGATGGATCCTGCCAATACTCAGGCTATCACCTCTGTATGGGATAGCATCGTTTATGCCGTAGGTTCCGGTCTGGGTTGGACTCTTGCCATCGTCCTGATGGGAGCCATCCGCGAGAAGATGCAGTATTGCGACGTGCCAAAGCCATTGCAGGGACTCGGCATCACATTTATCACAGTAGGCCTCATGGCAATGGCTATGCTTTGCTTCTCAGGCTTGAAAATCTAAAATAGGAGGACTATAGATATGGGTAATACATCATTTATATTGGCTAGTATCGGAGTTTTCCTCGTGGTGATTCTCCTGCTGGTTATCATCCTGCTCGTGGCTAAGAAGTATCTGAGCCCTAGCGGAAATGTAAATATCGAAATCAATGGCGACAAGACCATCAACGTGCCTCAGGGCAGCAGTTTGATGACTACGCTGAATGAGAACGGCATCTTCCTGCCTTCTGCCTGCGGCGGTAAGGCAAGCTGTGGCCAGTGTAAGGTGCAGGTGCTCGAGGGCGGCGGCGAGATTCTCGATTCTGAGAAGCCTCACTTCACCCGCAAGCAGATTAAGGACCACTGGCGCCTGGGATGCCAGTGCAAGGTGAAGGGCGACCTGAAGATCAAGGTGCCTGAGAGTGTGATGGGCGTGAAAGAGTGGGAGTGCGAGGTTATCTCCAACAAGAACGTTTCATCATTTATCAAGGAGTTCAAGGTGGCTCTGCCTCCAGGCGAGCACATGGACTTCGTTCCGGGTTCTTACGCTCAGATCAAGATTCCTGCATACGATTGCATCGATTACGACAAGGACTTCGACAAGGATCTCATTGGCGAGGAGTACATCGGAGCATGGAAGAAGTTCAACATCTTCTCTCTCAAGGCTCACAACCCAGAGTCTACCGTTCGTGCTTACTCTATGGCGAACTATCCTGACGAGGGTGACATCATCACCTTGACCGTACGTATCGCCACAACTCCATTCTTGCCACGTCCACAGGTAGGATTCCAGAACGTACCAACAGGTATCGCTTCTTCTTACATCTTCTCATTGAAGCCAGGCGACAAGGTAATGATGAGTGGTCCTTACGGTGACTTCCATCCTAACTTCACATCGGGCAAGGAGATGATCTGGATTGGTGGTGGCGCCGGTATGGCTCCATTGCGTGCGCAGATTATGCACATGACCAAGACTTTGCACACCACCGACCGTGAGCTTCACTTCTTCTACGGAGCGCGTGCATTGGGTGAGGCATTCTTCCTTGAGGACTTCTGGGAGCTTGAGAAGGAATTCCCTAACTTCCACTTCCATCTTTCATTGGACCGCAAGGACCCAGTGGCAGATGCTCAGGGCGTGAAGTACTACGAGGGATTTGCTGTTAACTGCATCCGTGATACCTACTTGAAGGATCACGAGGCACCAGAGGATTGCGAGTACTATCTCTGCGGACCTCCAATGCTGATCAAGACCGTAACCGATTATCTGGATTCTCTGGGAGTTGATCCTGAGAGCATCATGTATGATAACTTCGGATAAAGATGATAAAATAAAAGCCGTTGCGCTCATGAGTTGCCTCATGATGCCCAACGGTTTTTTGTATTGTTAACAGACTTCTTGGCTTGAAATCTTGGCTGTTTGTCGTTTTTTTCCTAATTTTGCATCACGTTATCCATCACAATGGATCAACAGTGACAGAATCGCATTAAAATAATAGAAATCAAAAGGAAAAAGAAACATGAAATACCTCTTATTTTCGGATATACATGGCTGTTTGCCAGCATTACAACGAGCACTCGACTTCTATGAGGCTCAGAAGTGTGATATGATGTGCATCATGGGTGACATCATCAACTATGGTCCTCGCAACCGCATTCCTGAGGGCATCGACCCTAAGGGCATTGTGGAGCGCCTCAATGGTCTGGCAGACCAAATTATCGCCGTACGTGGCAACTGTGATGCAGAGGTCGATCAGATGCTGCTCGATTTCCCTATTATGGAAACCTACGCCCTGCTCGTGGATGACGGCAAGCGATACCTGCTGACCCACGGACATATATATAATAAGGAGAACATGCCTAAGGGACCTTATGATGCCATCATCTACGGTCATTCTCATCTCTGGGAATTGTCGCATTCCGACCGTGCCATCTGCAATACGGGCAGCATCACCTTCCCTAAGGGCGGCAATCCTCCTACCATCGCCACCTTGGAGGACGGCAAGTTCACCATGTACAATTTGGATACATTGGAAGTCATGGCTACCATGGAGGTGTAATCAAAAAAGGAAAATCCTAACAATATGATCGAGGAATATCAAATCAGAATTCTGCCAGAACAGGCAGCGAGCGAGGAAGGCATCAAGCGCTATCTCGCCAAGGAAAAGGGGTTGGATGTGAGAACACTCAACCAGGTGAGGGTGCTCAAGAGAAGCATCGATGCCCGCCAGCGCACCATCTTTGTCAATCTCAAGGTGCGTGCCTATATCAATGAGTTTCCGCAGGACGACCAGTATGTCCATACGGAATATCCCGACGTGAGCAGTAAGCCTTGTGTCATCGTGGTGGGAGAGGGACCTGGCGGTCTCTTTGCTTCCCTCAAACTCATCGAATTGGGTTACAGACCGGTGGTTTTGGAGCGTGGCAAGGATGTGCGTGAGCGCAAGAAAGACCTCAGTAATATCACCAAGACCCAGAAGGTGGATGGCGAGAGCAACTACTGTTTCGGTGAGGGCGGTGCAGGTGCCTATAGTGACGGCAAACTCTATACCCGCAGCAAGAAACGTGGTAGCGTGGATAAGATACTGAATGTGTTCTGTCAGCATGGAGCCAATACAAATATCCTGGCTGATGCCCATCCGCATATCGGTACCGATAAGTTGCCGCGTGTTATCGAGAATATGCGCAATACCATTCTCCAGTGTGGTGGTGAGGTGCATTTCCAGACCAAGATGACCCGCCTGGTCTTGGAGGGCGACAAGGTGATAGGTGTGGAGGCTGTCAACCTGCAGACGGGTGCGGAGGAAAACTACCGTGGACCTGTGATCTTGGCTACCGGTCATAGTGCCCGTGACGTGTATCGCTATCTCGCTTCTTCCAAGATAGAGATTGAGGCGAAGGGCATTGCGGTGGGTGTCCGTCTGGAGCATCCTTCTCAGATCATCGACCAGATACAGTATCACAACAAGAACGGTCGTGGCAAGTATCTGCCTGCAGCCGAATACAGTTTTGTAACCCAGGTGGATGGCAGGGGTGTATATAGTTTCTGTATGTGTCCGGGCGGTTTTGTGATTCCTGCAGCTACGGGTCCAGAACAGCTTGTGGTCAACGGCATGAGTCCGAGCAACCGTGGTACGGCATGGAGCAATTCGGGCATGGTGGTGGAGACGCATCCTGAAGATGTAGCGCCATTTGTGAAGGATCATCAGGCTGTGTTGGAGGAAATCGAACTTCGCAGACAGGAGGATTCTTCACTCTTCACTCCTCACTCTTCCCTCCAAATGATGTATTTCCAGGAGATATTGGAGAAACAGTGTTGGCAGCAGGGCAACATGAAGCAGACGGCGCCATCTCAGCGCATGGCAGACTTTGTGAACAACCGTTTGAGTTACGACCTGCCTAAGAGCAGTTATGCGCCGGGTCTGGTATCCAGTCCGCTTCATTTCTGGATGCCGTCATTTGTGAGCAAGCGTTTGCAGGAAGGATTCAAGACATTCGGCAAGAATGCGCATGGATTCCTGACCAATGAGGCGATACTGATAGCGACGGAGACTCGCACCTCTTCCCCGGTTCGCATCGTTCGTGACCGTGAAACCTTGCAGCATGTCCGCATCCAGGGTCTCTTCCCTTGTGGTGAGGGAGCCGGCTATGCCGGTGGCATCGTTTCCGCAGGCGTGGATGGAGAGCGCTGTGCCGAAATGTGTGCGCAGTATATGGAGCAGCTGTGATTAAAATAATCAAATATAAAAAACACCTGAGCATCATTTCGCTGCTCAGGTGTTTTTGTCGGAATATTTAGGCTTACATCACGTCTTCTATTTTCCAATCTGTAATATTATGTGTAGCGACATCAAAGTTGACGCCTACCTTTACGATTGGCAAGCCACATAGAGCAAAACGTTTAGGATATTCCTTGAGGTCAATCTGCTTCATCGCTGCAGCTGCATCCTTATTGAGTTTCAACTCAAAGAGATAGAGATGCGTAGCAGTTCTCAGTATCATATCCACTCTTCCTGACGGAGTGCGAACTTCTACGTCCACGTAATTATCAAGAATAGAGAATATCACATACATCATCTGCTGATAATGCCCCTCTGAATCCGCATTGTTGCAATACGGAACCGTGGCAAGAAAAGCTTGAAGCATTTGCAAAGCTCCATTCATATCATTACGGCGAATAAGAGCCGACATCTTTGCGATGGTGGTTGTTCCCTTAGGCGTAGTCATACCTATATAATTAGGTAAGAGACTACGATATAATCCAACACGGATTTCTTTGTTTGGGATATCAAGCGTGAAAAGCTCAGTTTCAGGGTCGTATCCTTTTATAGTTATATAACCACTTTGATACAGTAAAGGCATGATGGACACCATCATTTCGGTCGGTGCGTCAAAGTCTGATTTGTCAGCCTCACAACGTCCTATATCAGAAGGCATTACCTGAAATTTCTTAAGCATTTCTATCAGATAGGTAGGTGTGCCAGAAGTAAACCAATAATAATCCAGACAGCCTGCAGCCATAGCATTCAATAGACTATATGGATTGAAGATGTCGGGGGACTGGGCAGCAAAGTGATAACCATCATAAAATTCTTGCAATGCATCAAGAGTCTGAGTTCGGGTTAGATTCTTCTTAACTGCTAATGCATCAACATCTGCTGACATTTGAGTCTCCAATTCCTCCTTGGTAATACCGCAGATTCCTGCGTAATCATTACGCATACTTATATTGGTAATATTATTGAGTTCACTGAAGATGCTCAACTGCGAGAATTTAGTGATACCTGTCAGGAAAACAAAGCGAAGCATAGGTTCGCAGTCTTTCAAAGGACTATAGAAATTACGCATGACATTGCGCAAATCTTTCAAATGAGAATCTTCATGCACAACATCAAGTAGGGGAGCATCATACTCGTCAATGAGTACAACCACCTGCTTGCCAGTTTGCTGATAAGCTTTAATAATTAAATCTGCCAAACGGGTATTAGGATCCTGACGTGGAGTATCAATACCAAAAAGTTTCTCCAGTTTATTCAATTCGAAATCCAAATATCTTTCCAGCTGGTCTTTCTCCATGTGTTTACCGCCAGCCATGCTGAAATGCAGGACAGGATATTCCGTCCAGTCCTTTTCCAACTTTTCGATGGCAAGCCCTTTGAAGAGTTCCTTCTTTCCCAGAAAATAACTCTTAAAGGTAGAAACCAACAATGACTTTCCGAAACGGCGTGGACGGCTTAAGAAGAAATGTTTGCCACCGCTATGAGTCATGCGATAGACATATTCCGTCTTATCTACGTACAGCAGATTTCGGGTGACGATTTCCTCGAAAGTCTGGATTCCTACTGGATATAATTTCAATTCTGCCATGGTTTGTACTTTTAAGTTTCTGGTGATAATACCTTATCAGCCTATTTGCTTTTGCAAAGCTAATCATTTTATTCGGAATAACAAAGGGAATTGGCTAAAAAATGCCGATTGTGCAAACGTTTGCATGGTAATATATGTAGAAAATTAGAGGAAAAATGTGCAGGTTTCGGAAAAAAAAGTTAATTTTGCCGCAATAAAGTAAGTATAATAAAAGTTTCTAACTAAGTAATGGATATTGCTAAAAGCATGTTCATCTTAAAAAAATTAGACAAAGTTAAAAATGACGTATAAGTTCCTAAAAGACTAAAAGAAGTGATGATTACCTAACTGAAAAGTACAAGGTCATCTACCCGCCAATAGAAGCTTAGAACAACATATAAATAATAACTTAACTAAATAAAAGATGAAAAGATTTTTTACGTTTTTTATGACGGTCTGGGCATTATTGTCCATATCGCAAACGGTAAAGGCAGCCGATGTCACTGTCTATTTCCAATGTCCGAGTGATTGGACTACTCCTGTGCATGCGTATGTATATAATGATGTTAATCACTTTAAAGATTGGGATAAAACTGATGAATGTACTAAAGTTCATACCAGTAAAGGTGTGGAATTATGGAAATATTCCTTTGAATCCAAGTTCACAAAAGTAATTTTTCAAAATGGAGATAGAAAAGTTCAGACTGATGCTGCCGGTTTTGAGGTCACAGATGATAATCTTGTTTATACCTCTGGGGGTCCCGCTGTAACTCTGTCTGAATTTGAGAAGAACCCCCCTTATATATATACTTTGAGCGGTGGATATGGTGAAGGTACGTGGAGTAACGAATCTTCTAGTTTTGTATATGATGGTACTAGTAAGTATACTTATACCTTCACTGCAACTCAAACTGGTAATTATCGTTTCAGAGTAAATACAAATTATAAAAAAGAAAAAAATGAGGATCCGGTTATAGCATTATGTCCTGAAGTGACAGGTCAAGCGCTGACAGATGTACCGGTTGATGTTTCATACACAAACAAAAAAAATGCTTCAGAAGCATTAATTAATGCGAATAACTATTGGACTTACAGTGTAACAACTGGAAAGAAATATACATTTACTTTGTCAGAGAAGTATAATTCTGAAGACAATACATATAGTCGTCAACTCTCTGTCGTTCGTGAAAAGACAATACAATTGTTGAATGCAGGAACTGCTGTAACAGGTTCTAAAGGAAAGTACACTCTTGATTTGAGTGGCAAATCTTCTACAGATGCTACTATTGCTCTTACTATTGATGATGAGCCTTATGGTTTGGCTACTGCTCAAACTATTTCTGAAGCTGGTACTACTACTGGTATTGCCTTCACAGCTGAAGGACAAGAAGCCTTGACTTTGAAGGCTGGTCTTATCTATTCTCTTACTGTAACAAAGGATGGTAAGATGACTGTTGTTGCAAAGGAGAAGAGTGTTGCTGATATTAACTATTATTTGGTTGGTAACTTCTTTGATGAAGATAAGGATGAAATTAATTACAATAAGAAATATTTCCGTTTTACCAATAGTAAAGGTAACGGAACTCTTTCATTTGACATTCCAGCTTCTCTTACAATAAAAGCACAGGTATATACTTCTGATGGTACATGTTATGGTCCTACGGCGGATGGTAATATCAGCAAAGACAATCCTAAAGCTGATGTTATGACTGTAAATGGAAGTTTGGTTGCAGGTGATAATTATTGGACTTTCACAGATCGTGGTCTCGAGGAGACAGGTATCTACACGATAACCATCACTGTTGATGCAGCCGGTACTCCTACAGGATGGAATGTCACTTATGACAAGTCTAAGCGTATGGCTTATTTCTTGGTAGATCCAAACGAAGATCCTGATGCGGTTGTTCATCCTACTTATGCTGTAGTAAATGAAGACCGTAGCTGTAACAACAATTTCTATGGCAACATCTATTTGGAGGCAGGTCAACATTGTTTTGTTGTTGGTAACATAACGCAAGCCAATGACACCCATATTGTTGGAAACCCGCTCACAACAACACCGAAATTGTATCTGCAAGGAAATGGTGGCTTAGACCCGACAACGGACATAGATGGCTCTAAGAAAGATGATTATACTAAAATTTACCCAAATAAAAAATTAGGCTTTACTTACAGCGTAACAAAGTCGATGGTCTTAGAGTACAATCCATCGAAAGGATATCGTGATGATGCAATACTTTCTGAAAATCATGGAATTGGAGGTGAAATTCTGGATGCTAAAAAACGAATCACAGAAGATCCGATTACTTCTATCCAGATTGTAGGTAATGGTGTTGTAGGTTCTTGGAAATTGGAAGATGCTCAGGAAATGACCTATAATAAAAAAATGGACTGCTGGGAGTACACTTTTAAAACCGATAAGAGTGAGAGTATAGACAACAAGTTCCGTTTCATAGCTAATAGAAATTGGAAATATAACTGGGGTGAGGAATCTAAAAAAGCAGAAGACCAAGCTCGTATTCCTTATACGGATGAGACAAAGGCCGGTCATGAGGCTTCTTTGAAAGACCCTAACCTATTAGGCTTTACAACTAAAGGAACAGCAGAAAATAGAGATGGTGAAGGAACATACGGCGATATGATTTTCAACCGCCCTGCAGGTGTGTGGACCATTCGTTTGTTTACCCGTACCTTAGAGACAGAAGATGGAAACGGTTATGTGGCTAAACATGCATACACCATCACAGGTTCAGAATCTAAAGATATATACCTCACATATCGTACAGGTAAATTTATTCGTACTTATAGCAACAATAAGCCAATGAATCCTGATAATAATAATGTCAAGATTTATGAGGTCTATAAATATGATAAGCCAGGCAAGGTTGATGATATTTATGCTCAAGGAACAATTCATCTGCGTCAATTGAATTACGTGCCTGCTAATGTAGGTGTTGTCTTGATTGGTGAAGTTCCTGCTGATGGTAATATTTATGGTAATGGAGATAAGTTAGCTTTTTCTTTGTTGGAAAGAACTGAAGAGTCTGTTCAACCTGGTGGTGATTATCGTCAAGTTTGGACTAAGGGTACCGAATATATAGCAAACAACGACCAGTGGAATAACTATCTTGTTCCAACTGTAACGGCTGAAAACGATTTGGGTAATGCTAAGGTTGACAAGTCTGGTAAGATAATCTATCGTTATTTTGGTTTGGGTAATTATTACAGTACTAAATATCATAGTAGTCTTGGAGATGCTGATACTCAAAAAGATTATATAGGTTTCTTCCGTTTTACCGCCAATGGTAAATCTGGAGCTAATAAGGCTTATTTGAGTATTCCTGCAAATGCTGAAGTGGGTAATGCAGTTGGTGCTACTTATGGATATATTGATTATAATGGTCAGTTGTTGGGTAATAAATCTGATGATGCTACCTTCCCAGTTTCGTTGGCAAAAATGGCTTTGATCTTCGATGATTTAGTTGATGGTAATGAAGTTACTGGTATCAAAGAGTTGGAGACAGAGAATTTGAATAATGATAAATACTATAATCTGCAAGGTATTGAGGTTGCTCATCCTGTCAAGGGTATTTATATCCATAATGGTAAGAAGGTTATTGTTAAATAATTAAATGCATTAGTCATGAAGAATATATATATTAGACCAACAATGTTGGTTGTTCGTATAAGTAATGAGTCGCTTCTTGCGTCGGAAAGCGGTGGACAAGGAGATGAATGGGATGCTAAGCGCAACGACTTCTCCTCTTGGGATTACGATTTCGATGAGGAGGAAGAGTCAGAATCTAATTTCAGCAGCAAGTCGCTCTGGGATTAAGTGAAGATTCAGATGAAATGAGTTTGAAACAAAAATATACAGAGTTTATATAACAAACTTTTATTAATCATCTTTTACTAAAGTTAGGCGAGGGTTGCAGGGATGCAATCCTCGTTTTTCGTTTTATAGGCAGTATTGTATGATTGGGGTGATGAGGCGTGGTATAGGGTAGAATACTACTCTTAATAAAGTTTTTAATTATGCAAACTTTTGGGTGGAAATCTTTGAAAAACTCTATGCAATCGATTGCGCAATAATATTTTACGTTCTGATGCAATCGATTGCACATAAAAAGTGGGGGTTAATTGCTTGTTTATTTGCTGTTTACACCTTTTGTTATTATATTTGCAAACAAATGATAAATAACTAAATATCTTAACTTAACAACACAATTTATGAGAAGGTTTACTAAGAAGCTTTGGACGGCATTGCTGCTCCTTCTGGTCTCAATGCAGTCGATGGCGACGGATGTCTTCACATCTAATCGTACAGACTTCCGAGACGAAAGTATCTATTTCATGATTACCACACGTTTCTACGATGGTGATCCTGCTAACAATGTGCTCTGCTGGGATAACCAGGAAGCACAGAAGAGTACCAAGGACCCTTGTTGGCGAGGTGACTTCCAGGGTGTGATCGACAAGCTTGACTACATCAAGGCGTTAGGTTTCACTGCCATCTGGATTACTCCTGTCGTACAGAATGCGTCCGGTTATGACTACCACGGCTATCATGCTTCGGATTTCTCCAAGGTAGATTGCCGTTATCAGAGTGGTGACGGCAAAAAGAGCGGTGACGTGATGTTCCAGGAACTCATCGACAAGGCTCACGAAAAGGGTATCAAGATTATCCTCGATATCGTGCTCAACCACTCCGGTAACTTTGGTGAGGAGAAGCTCTGCAAGGAGTTCGACCGCGATACACGTCTTCGTAATCAGGCAGACATCAATGCTTGTATGATTCCTAATCCCGAAACATTAGGTAGTGACTATCCAAGTCTTTTGCCTACGGCACAGTATCAGCGTCGTCTTGCCCTGATGAAGAATACAGATGGCAATAACCACGATATACACAACTATTGGCATCATACAGCCAACAACTGGAACTGGGACTTCCCAAGCCGTTGGATGGGTCAGATTGCTGGTGACTGTGTGGATCTCAACACAGAGAACGACTACGTGGCTAAGTATCTCGTAGATTGCTATGGACAGTTTATCAAGATGGGTGTCGATGGTTTCCGTATTGATACATCCGGCCACATCTCTCGCTTGACATTCAACAAGGAGTTCATCCCTGAATTTGTAGCTCTCGGTAAGAAGTACGAGGACAAGCGCTTGAACAAGGCACCTTTCTTTATGTATGGTGAGGTTTGTACACGTATGAACGATGTAACCTACAGAGGTCAGGCCAATCTTTCTTGCTACTTCTATACCTGGAAGTCGGATCAGTCCTTGCTTGATGCTTGGGATGGAAGCCAAAGCTACTGGGATAATCAGGTGATTCCTGAGGGTTCTGAGCCTGTGGGTCCACAACAGCTTTGCTTGAAGGAGACAACTTCTCCACAGAGCAACAATGCCAAGATGATCAATGGCGCATGGCACGAGCCAGACTATTCTCAGGCAAGCGGATTCAACGTCATTGACTTCCCTATGCACTACAGCTACAACACTGCCCAACAGGCTTTCGGCTTGGCAAGCGGCGACGAGTGCTATAATGACGCTACTTTCAATGTGGTATATGTAGATAGCCATGACTATAGTCCAGGTCCTAACGATACCAACCGTTTCGGTGGTACAGATGCTCAGTGGGCTGAGAACCTCTCTCTCTTGTTTACCTTCCGTGGAATCCCATGTCTCTATTATGGTTCTGAGGTAGGTTTCCGTCGTGGTTCTGTGATTGACAAAGGTCCTAATGGTCCTCTTTCTAACACTGGTCGTGCTTACTTCGGTGGTTATATCACAGGTGATGTAGAAGCATCAGACTTCGGTGAATACAAGGCTTCTGGTAATGTGGCTGCCTCATTGAATCATGATGTGGCTCAGCACCTCATCCGTCTGAACAAGATTCGTCAGGCTGTTCCTGCTCTCCGTAAGGGTCAGTGGACTGACGATGGTTGTACTCCTGCCAAGGGTGGTATCGCCTTCAAGCGTGCTTATAAGGACAGTTATGCACTCGTAGCCCTCAATGGTGGTGCTACTTTCACAGATTGCCCAGCTGGTACTTATACAGACTTGGTAACAGGCAAGACTTACACAGGTCCTACTATCACCGTTGATGCTCCTAATAATCAGGGTCAGGTTCGCGTACTCGTGAAAGACTGGAAGGGTGGCAAGCTCATTGAGGATGGTGCTTTCATCTACGATACAACAGCCAAGTCTCTGGGCGGTCAAAAATATGATGGTAATGAAGAGGCTGGTACAACTTGGGTTGATGAGGCTCCTCTTCAGCCTGTAAGCGTTTCTCTTTCTCCAGCTGGTGGTACTTTCCGTACCAATACGGTAACTGTTACCGCAACACTCTCTGAAGACGCCTTGTCTGGTTGGTACCAGATAGAGGGTCAGAACAAGGTAGATTTGACTCCTGGTGAGGCTACTACCTTCACTATCGGTGAAGGCATGAACTTCAAGGACACCAAGACAGTGACTTGGAGCGCTACAAGCTCTGAAGGCAAGGAGAAGACAGGTAAGGTTACTTATACCAAGGTAGATCCTAACGCAGCTATCACCGTATATGTAAAGGCAGACAAGGCTCCAACAATCTATGCTTGGGTTCCTGGTACTCCAAAAAAGGAGTTGACAGGTGCATGGCACGGTAATACCATGGATGGTCCTGAAGAGATTGGTGGTGTCAACTACTGGTACAAGACTTTCGATGGAGTAGAGAGCTTCAATGTGGTTCTGAATAATGGTAATGACAAGCAGTCAAGTGACATCACTGGTATCACAGGCGATATCTACTTGGAGTATGACGGTGGTTCAAATGTCAAGACGCTCGATGCTCCTGTCAACACAGCAGCCAAGGTTACTCTGAGCCCTAATGGTGGTGACTTCGATAAGACTATTTCTGTAACAGCAACCCTCAGCGACAATGCCAAGAGCGGTTGGTATAAGATTGGCGATGGCGAGCAGGTGGCTCTTACTCCTGGTAAGCCAGTTACCTTCACTCTCGGTGCTGACATGATGGAAGGCGAGAGCAAGACTGTAACTTGGAGCGCAACTAATGCAGAGGATAAGGCTAAGACTGGTACTGCTACCTTCAACAAGAAGGCTGAGGTTGTTATTCCTACTCCAACTGGTATCTTCGCTTACTTCCTCGCTCCTTCAGACTGGAGTCAGGTTGTCTGCTGGGCTTGGAATAATACAGACAACTTTACTGGTGGTAACTGGCCAGGTGTAGCATGTACCAAGATCGGTGTGAAGAAGAATGGTCTGGATGTCTGGATGTGGAAGTATGATGGCGATTTGACAACTGCTCCTACTATGATTATCTTCAACAACGGCGGTGGTACGCAGACAAAGGATTTGAAATTCGAAAACGGTGCAGTTTATAACTTTGCCGGTAAGACCAATGAGTCTGTCTCAACAGGTATCAACCAGGTAGGTAGCAAGAAGGCTCCTGCTAAGTTGAAGATTTACTCTATCAATGGTCAGAAGGTAGCTGAGGTAGGTAGCATGGCAGATGCTGAGTACATCCTCGCTCCTGGTGTATATGTTTGCGGTGGCAAGAAGTATGTCATCAAGTAATCATAAACCCTCTTTAAATACTTAGGGATATACGTTCTCTCTGAGAGATATTAATATATCAATTTTTAATTAATCAAAGTAATAAGTTTTCCGGTCGGGCTCTTTGGTAGAGCTTGACCGGTTTTTTGTTTCGTTTGTTTTTCTCCTCTGAATTGTATTTCGTCAAATTCATCGAAATCTGCACGAATTGTGATAAAAAAGATAAAACTTTTCGTCATTTACAATATCTTTTGTATCTTTGCACCAAACAAATAGAAAACAAAGATGAAAATAGGTGATAAAGTAAGATTCCTGAGTGAAGTGGGAGGCGGAAAGATCTCCGGCTTCCAGGGTAAAGATATCGTGATGGTGATGGACGAGGATGGCTTCGAGATTCCTACTTCCATCCACGACGTGGTAGTGGTGGAGCAGGACGACTATGCCATGGGTAAGATGATTTCTGCCAAGATGGATGCCAAGCAGGCTGCTGAGGAACGTGCCAACACGGAACTGAAGAACGACAGTCGAAGCATCAAGTCTATCCTCAACCAGCATGATGTGGAGGTGGATATGAATGTGGACGAATATGATGCTGCCGACCGTGAGATTACCTTCCAGGCTCCAGCCCGTGAGCGTGACGGCGGCAACAAGCTCAGCGCTTATCTTGCCTTCGTACCGGTGGATATCAAGGAAATCACGAATACCCGTTTCGAGACTTACTTCGTCAACGACAGCAACTATTTTATCCAATATACCTATCTCGTAGCTGAGGGTAATGCCTGGACGCTGAAGGGCTGTGGAGAGGTAGAGCCTAACACGAAGCTCTTCATCGAGGAATTCGGTCGTGACGTGCTTAATGAGATGGGACATATCGCCATCCAGATGGTGGCCTACAAGAAGGATAAGCCTTTCCTCCTCAAGCCTGCTACCGACGTGCAGTTCCGCCTGGATCCTGTGAAGTTCTACAAGTTGCATCTCTTCGAGGAGAATGATTTCTTCGAGACACCTGCCTTGCTCTTCACCATCGTGGAGAATGATGAGGTGGCAAGACCTTTGGTCATCGACTCTAAGAGACTGAAGGAGCAGATGTATAAGGACGAGAAGATCGTCGCCAACGAGAGCAAGAAGAAGCAGAAGAAGGACGATGGCACGGTGGTTATCGACCTACATGCCGACGAGGTGCTGGAGACGACCGCAGGCATGAACTCCGCCGACATCCTGCATTATCAGATGGATGTGTTCAAGAAGACGATGGCGGAGTACAAGAATAAGAAAGGACAGAAGATCATCTTCATCCATGGCAAGGGCGAGGGCGTGCTCCGTCAGGCAATCGTGCATGAGTTGAACTACCGCTATAAGTCCTGCTCTTATCAGGACGCTTCCTTCCAGGAGTATGGTTATGGAGCAACTCAGGTTACGATTAAGTGAAGAACGAAGAGTGAAGAATTATGAATATGAAATATGGCTTTATGAAGGTGGCAAGTGCAATCCCAGCAGTACGTGTGGGAGATGTCATTTTCAATACTCAGAAGATAGAAGAACAGATTATCTTGGCTGAGGGCAAGGGTGTGGAGGTGATTACTTTCCCTGAACTTTCGCTCACGGGATATACTTGTCAGGACCTTTTCCGCCAGCAAATCCTGTTGGAGGCAACGGAACAGAGCGTGATGATGCTGCTCGATTTCACCCGCAAACTCGATATCATCGCCATCGTGGGCGCTCCTGTCGTGGCTGGCGATCTGTTGCTCAACTGTGCAATCGTCATTCAGCAGGGACAGATATTGGGCATCGTGCCGAAAACTTACCTGCCCAACTACTGTGAATTCTATGAGAAGCGATGGTTTGCATCGGCTCAGGACCTCCGTGAACAGGAAATCCGTTTTGCCGGACATAAGGTGAAATTGACTCCTGACGTGCAGCTCTTCCGTACCTTCGACGGATTCCAGTTTGGTGTGGAAATCTGTGAGGACGTTTGGGCTCCTGCGCCTCCAAGCAACAAGTTGGCTTTGGCGGGTGCTGACATCATCTTCAACCTCTCGGCTACAGATGAGCTGATAGGCAAGAACAGTTATCTGAAGAGTCTGCTCTCCCAGCAGAGTGCCCGCACGATAACGGGCTATGTTTACAGTTCCTGCGGATTTGGTGAGAGTACCCAGGATGTGGTCTATGGAGGCAATGCCCTGATTTATGAAAACGGTGCACTTTTAGGTGAAAGTGAACGTTTCAGCTTAGAGGATCAAATGGTTGTGGCTCAGATAGATGTGGAGAAGCTCCGTTCTGAGCGTCGCACCAATTCTACCTACGTGAATGCCCAGCGAAATATCAAATATTCCGTGCTCAATAAGCAGTTTGGTATCTCCGTGATAGATACACATCCTGCCGAGAATGTCCGTGATTTTGTATTGGAGCGAGAGGTGAATCCGCATCCTTTTATCCCAGCTACTGCCGACATGAAGGCTTCCTGCGAGGAGATCTTCAATATCCAGGTGATGGGTTTGGCGAAGCGCATCGTACATACCCATGCCAAGACCGTGGTGGTTGGCATCAGCGGAGGACTCGACTCTACGTTGGCTTTGTTGGTTTGCGTGAAAACATTCGATAAATTGGGCATGAACCGCAAGGGCATCATCGGTGTCACTATGCCGGGATTCGGAACCACCGACCGCACCTACAACAATGCCATCACGCTGATGGAGAGCCTCGGCATCACCATCCGTGAAATCAGCATCGCCAAGGCGGTAACCCAGCATTTCGAGGACATCGGGCATGATATGGAGGTGCATGATGTAACCTATGAAAATTCGCAGGCGCGCGAGCGTACACAGATACTGATGGATCTCGCCAACCAGTGTGGCGGTATGGTAATCGGTACGGGTGACCTCTCTGAGTTGGCGCTCGGTTGGGCTACCTATAATGGCGACCACATGAGTATGTATGGCGTGAATGCCAGCATCCCTAAGACATTGATTCGCCACTTGGTCAACTATGTGGCTGAGAGTGGGGTGGACGAGCAGAGCCGCATCACTTTGCAGGATATCATCGATACGCCAATCAGTCCGGAGCTGATACCTGCCGACGAAAACGGCAATATCAAGCAGAAAACGGAAGATCTGGTGGGACCATACGAGTTGCACGATTTCTTCCTCTATTACTTCCTTCGCTTCGGCTTCCGTCCTTCCAAAATCTATCTTTTGGCAAAGAAAGCCTTCCTTGAATCACAAGGTGAACGAGTGAAGATAAGTGATAATGACCCAGATAGTTATGATGAAGAAACCATCAAGAAATGGCTCAAGACATTCGTGCGTCGTTTCTTCAATCAGCAGTTCAAGCGCAGTTGCTTGCCTGATGGTCCGAAAGTGGGTAGCGTGAGCCTTAGCCCACGTGGCGACTGGCGTATGCCTTCGGATGCCACTTCTACCATCTGGTTGCAGGAAGCAGAAAACCTGTAGGCTTGGTTGGAAATGGTTCCTGGTGTAAAGTCTGTCGTCCTGTTGCAAACCTGTTCTCTGTGTAAAAACTGTTAAAAAAATAGCCAGTGCAGCATACTTCGCGAGATATTTTCTTATATTTGCAGAATCAAACAGAATTATGATAAGAAACTGAGCGATGACGCAAAGAGAAGATAAACAACGAGAACGAGTAGAGAGGAATTAGGAAAATTCTTCTATAACTTAGCGACCATGACCTTTGGTACGACAGTGCTGGGAAGTGGTATGGGGTTAATAACTGAGAATGGAAGTGCGCAATGGCTTTGCAGTATGTTAGTACTAGGCCTTCTGCTTACAACTTTTTTTGCTTGTTTAGGATTTGTGATAATTAATAAAAAATAAGAATTATGGATTTTGCATTAATTATAGTTTTGATGGGATTCGCTGAAGGAATGACTATTGTTTATGGCTTTTTGGCAGTGATTGCATCTATTATGTTACTTTGGCTGAAAAGTAAGTGGGGTCAGAAGTGGTTGGATAGTCTGGACTGATTTTCAACCCCAAAATCGTTTTAGATTTTAGCATTTGGGCTGATGGTTTCCGTTGCCAGCCCTACATGATATTGTTTCCCGATTTAAGCATCAAGAGCGATTCTGATGTTTAAATCGGGATTTTTAATGGAAAAATTATAGAAATTTAAAAGCGATTATTCGGTGGAAAGATATTTTTTTCGTAACTTTGCGCCCAAAAGTAAAAATAATAATAAATATACAGATAATATGGCTAAGAAATTTGCCGAGCACAATGGTCTGAATTTAACAAAGACCAACAATGACGTTTTAGCAGAGTGGGAGAAGAACGACATCTTCCACAAGTCTATTGACGAGCGTGAAGGCTGCCCTCAGTTTATCTTCTTCGAGGGACCTCCATCAGCTAATGGCCACCCGGGTATTCACCACGTGTTGGCACGTAGTATCAAGGATACATTCAACAGATACAAGACCATGAAGGGTTTCCAGGTTCACCGCAAGGCGGGATGGGATACCCACGGACTCCCTGTTGAACTCGGTGTCGAGAAGGAACTCGGCATCACCAAGAAGGATATTGACAACAAGGCTTCTGAGAAGTATATCTCTACCGAGGATTACAACCACAAATGCCGCGAGAACGTGATGAAGTTCACCGCTGAGTGGCGCGAGTTGACCGAGAAGATGGGTTACTTCGTAGATCTCGATCATCCTTATATCACCTACGATAACAAGTATATCGAGACTCTCTGGTGGCTCCTCAAGCAGCTCTACAACAAGGGTCTGCTCTACAAGGGTTACACCATCCAGCCATACTCTCCAGGCGCAGGTACAGGTTTGAGCTCTCACGAGTTGAACCAGCCTGGATGCTATCGCGATGTAAAGGACCTCACCACCACAGCCCAGTTCCTCATCAAGGATCCTAAGGCTGAGTGGACCAAGTGGGGCAAGCCATACTTCATCGCATGGACCACTACACCTTGGACTCTGCCATCAAACGTGGCTCTCTGTGTAGGTCCTAAGATTGACTATGTAGCCATCGAGACCTACAACCTCTACAATGGCGAGCCTATGACACTCGTGATGGCTGAGGCGCTGGTAGGTTCATATCTGAAGGCAGACCAGGAGTGCAAGGAGGGCGATCTCCTGCCATTCGACAAGGAGAAGAAGCAGTGCCCATGGCGCATTATCGACCACATGAAGGGTACCGATCTCGAAGGCTTGCACTACGAGCAGCTCCTGCCATGGGTGAAGCCATGCGAGAAGGTAGATGCTTTTGCTCCAGCTTTCGTTACAGAATATGCTGCAGCTCATCCTGAGAAGGTATTCGCTTCTGAGGATGGTCGCGATAAGTTCGTTGAGATGGATAGCGAGGCTTTCCGCGTAATCCTCGGCGACTATGTTACTACCGATGACGGTACAGGTATCGTGCACATCGCTCCTACATTCGGTGCCGATGATGCCAAGGTGGCTAAGGATGCCAACATCCCTGCGCTCTACCTTATTAATAAGAAGGGCGAGACCCGCCCTATGGTTGACCTCCAGGGTAAGTTCTATCTCATCGAAGACCTCGATGCCAACTTCGTAAGCGCTTGCGTCAACAAGGAGGCATACGCTCATCACGCAGGCGACTACGTGAAGAATGCCTACGACCCACAGTTTAATGTGGATGGTGTTTGGGACAAGAAGGCTTCTGATAAGGCTGAAGACCTGAACATTGTACTCTGCTACGAACTGAAGCAGGAGGGCAAGGCTTTCAAGAGCGAGAAGCACGTGCACAACTATCCTCACTGCTGGCGTACCGACAAGCCTATCCTCTATTATCCATTGGATAGCTGGTTTATCAAGGATACAGCCCGCAAGGAGCGCATGGTAGAACTCAACAAGACCATCAACTGGCAGCCTGAGAGCACCGGTACAGGCCGTTTCGGCAACTGGCTTGAGAACTTGAACGACTGGAACCTTTCACGTTCCCGCTTCTGGGGTACTCCATTGCCAATCTGGCGTGACGAGAACCGTGGCGAGAAGTGTATCGGCAGTCTGGAGGAACTCTATGCTGAAATCGAGAAGTCCGTGGCTGCCGGCATCATGCAGAGCAACCCATTGAAAGAGAATGGTTTCGTTCCTGGCGACTACAGTCAGGAGAACTATGATAAGATTGACCTCCACCGTCCATACGTTGACAAGATTGTATTGGTTAACGAGGAGGGCAAGCCAATGTATCGCGAGAGCGACCTCATCGACGTTTGGTTCGATTCAGGCTCAATGCCTTACGCTCAGCTCCACTACCCATTCGAGGGTGAGATGGCACGTGGCACAGAGTCAGACCGCGATGCACTCATCCACAGCACCTACGAGGGATATGCTATTCCTCCTAAGTTCTATCCAGCCGACTTCATCAACGAGGGCGTGGATCAGACCCGTGGATGGTTCTTCACCCTGCACGCCATCGCTACCATGGTATTCGATAGCGTAGCCTTCAAGAACGTAATCTCTTCTGGTCTCGTTCTCGATGCCAAGGGTAACAAGATGAGTAAGCACGTGGGTAACGTGACTAACCCATTCGAGATGATTGACAAGTATGGTGCCGATCCTGTTCGTTTCTATATGATGACCAACAGCGAGCCTTGGGACAACCTCAAGTTCGACCCTAACGGTGTAGATGAGACCCGTCGCAAGTTCTTCGGTACCTTATATAATACCTACAGCTTCTTCGCCCTCTACGCTAATGTAGATGGTTTCGATGCAGAGGCTGCTCAGGTGCCATTCGAGAAGCGCCCAGAGATCGACCGCTGGATTCTCTCTTCACTCAATACCCTCATCAAGGGCGTTGACAGAGAGTTGGCTGGCTATGATCCAACCCGCGCAGGCCGTCTCATCGATGCATTCGTAAACGATGACCTCTCTAACTGGTACGTTCGTCTGAACCGTAAACGTTTCTGGGGTAAGGAGATGAGCGAGGATAAGCTGAGTGCTTACCAGACTCTCTATACCTGCCTGATGACAGTGGCTAAGCTGCTGGCACCATTCGCTCCATTCTATGCAGACGAGTTGTATCACGACTTGGGCGGCGAGTTGGAGAGCGTACATCTCGATAAGTTCCCAGTAGCTGATGAAGCTGCTATCGATGCCGACCTGGAGGAGCGTATGGCCATCGCCCAGAAGATTACTTCTATGGTATTGGCATTGCGCCGCAAGGTGAACATCAAGGTGCGTCAGCCACTCCAGCAGATCATGATTCCTGCAGTAGATGATGTACAGAAGGCACACATCGAGGCAGTAGCTGGACTGTTGAAGAACGAGGTGAACGTGAAGGAGGTTAACTTCATTGAGGGTCAGGGCATTCTCGTGAAGAAGGTGAAGTGTAACTTCAGAGTGATGGGTAAGAAGTTCGGTAAGCTGATGAAGGGTGTTGCAGCCCAGATGTCAGCACTCGATCAGGACCAGATTGCAGCCTTCGAGAAGGCAGGCAACATCACATTGAATATCGACGGACAGGAAGCCGTAGTAGAGGTAGCCGACGTGGAGATTATCTCTGAGGATATCCCAGGATGGCTCGTATCTAACGAGGGCAATCTGACCGTAGCGCTTGAGGTAGAGTTGACTCCTGAATTGAAGAAGGAGGGTATGGCTCGTGAGCTGATCAACCGTATCCAGAACCTCCGCAAGGAGACTGGTCTGGAGATTACCGACCGCATCAAGGTGACTGTGGCTTCCAATGAAGAGACCAATGCCGCCATCGAGTCATTCGGCGACTACATCAAGGGTCAGGTACTGGCTGACAGCATCGAAATCGGTGACAACGCAGGTGTTGAGACCGAGTTTGATGACTTTAAGTTGAACATTCTCGTAGAGAAGAATTAAATCATGTAAGGAGTTAGAAGTAAGGAGTCAGGAATATCCCCGAAAAGCAGAGACGGAGTCCCTCCCGAGTGGAGCCGGAATTCCCCTCAAGAAGGAGTTTCCCCAACTGTTTGCTTCTAACTTCTGCTGTTTATCCGGAAACAAAAATAACTAAATAAACAAGATTAATAACTGCATAACAATAAATGTCTATGGCTAACGAAAAACTACGTTATAGCGACGAGGAACTCGAGGAGTTCCGCGCTATTATTGAAGAGAAATTGAAAGTGGCTCGTTTGAACTACAAGGAGATGATGGCTCAGCTGAATCATTCCGACAGTAATGATATCGTAGATACATCACCTACCTACAAGGCTCTCGAAGAGGGTAGTGAGGCCCAGAGTAAGGAAGAGATCATACAGATGGCACAGCGCCAGCAGAAATTCATCAAGGGTTTGGAGGCAGCGCTGGTCCGTATCGAAAACAAGACTTATGGTATCGACCGTGAAACTGGTGAGCTGATTCCTAAAGAGCGTCTTCGTGCTGTTCCTCATGCCACATTGAGTGTAGCTTCCAAGGAGGCAAGAAATCGTAAATAAATGAAAGAAAATAAAAAGGTAAAGACAGGCTGGCTCGTCACGGCAATGGTAGTGATTCTCTTGATTATCGACCAGATTATCAAGCTCTATATCAAAACCCATTTTTGCCTTGGCGAGTCGGTTCGTGTTACAGATTGGTTTTATATTGAGTTCGTCGAGAATAATGGTATGGCATGGGGCATGTCGTTCATCGGCAAGTTCTGGCTCAGTCTGTTGAGGCTTGTTGCCATCTGTGTGCTGTTCTGGTATCTGCGCCGCATCATTCAGCGCGGAACCCACCGCAAACTGTACATCTATCTCGTGGCATTGGTACTGACGGGTGCCATCGGTAATATGCTGGACTCCATCTTCTACGGTCTCATCTTTACGGCTTCATCCACCGAATATGTTTCCTATATGGTGCCTTTCGGAACGGGTTATGCTGGTGTGCTGATGGGCAAGGTGGTGGATATGTTCCGCTTCCCATTCTTCACTTATACGTGGCCAGACTGGGTGCCTTTCTTCGGAGGGCAGCATGGTACTTTCTTCGACCCGGTATTCAATTTCGCTGATTCCTGCGTTTCTGTAGGTGTCATCTCGCTCCTACTTTTCTGTCGTAAGGAACTGGAACAGTTGGGAGGAGGAAAGAAGGAAAATGAACAAGAAAAGGAATAAGAATGAAATCATTGAATAAAGCATTTTGGGGTATATTCTTGGGTATCAGCTTCTTGGCAAGCATTGCTTCTTGTAAGCCTTCGGTGCCGGGAGAGTATCTTTCCGAGAAGGAGATGGAGAATGTGCTCTACGACTTTCATATTGCTGAGGCGATGGCCAACGATAATTCCCGCCAGGATGGAGATGCAGCGATGATTACTTATCGAGAGGCTGTTTTCAAGAAACATGGCATTACGGCTGCTGAGTTTGATTCGTCGATGGTCTATTATATGCGCCATACGAAACTGCTCCACGACATCTATGTGAATTTGGGCGACCGGCTTACTGCTGAGGCGCAGGCGATGGGTGCTGACGTCAGTGATTTGAACAGTTTGGGCAATATGGTTTCCAGCGATACTGCCAATATCTGGAAGGGTCCTTCTGCGATGGTGCTCAGTACTTACAAGCCTTACAACTATTATAGTTTTGAGGTGCCGGTGGATACTTCGTTCCATAAGGGCGATAAGTTGATGCTCAATTTCCAGGCGCAGTTCCTCTTCCAGGAGGGTATGCGCGATGGTGTGGCGATGCTTGCCGTCACCTTCAAGAACGACAGTGTGGCTTACAGCAATTCCCGTATGTCCAGTTCGCAGAGTTATTCTATTCAGGTGGAAGACCGCGACAGTTTGGGCATCAAGAGTGTGAAGGGATATTTCCTCCTGAACGTGGGCGATTTCGGTGGTGCAGAATCCTATACCACCATGAAGCTGATGTTCGTACATCATATCAAGCTCGTGAAGCTTCGCATGAAACCGCAGCCGATGGGAAATCAGAATGTAGCAGGGGATTCTGCCAATGCTCGAAATGGGGGGCCTAATGCTCCGGGGAATCCAGGTTCTGGATCAACTCCAGGTTCGGTTTCAGGCTCATCTGCTGGTTCTCCATCAGGTTCATCTGTTTCTCCTGTATCAGGCCGTTCACTTCCTCCTCCTCCTCGTCCTCAATTATCCGGTCCTGACGGTTCAGCTGTTCCGCCAGACAGACTTCAGAAGATAGAAGTGAAATGATAAGGATTGGAAAGATTGAAGGAAAGAGAATTTAGGAAAAGATTCCTTCTAAATAATAAAAAGAGAGAAACTCTTTCTTAAGGGGCTCTTAAATAAAAAGTGAGAAACTCTCTCTTAAGGGGCTTTTAAAAAGAAGAGAAAAGTCCCCCCCCTAAAAAATAAGGGGATTTTAGAGGGAATTAATGATAAAGGAGGATGAAAGAAGATAAGAGGAGGAAATGGGAATGGAAGAAATCAGAAGGTGCGGCGCTCATGAGGTTCGACTTCCGGGAGGTGACAGACTGCAGCAGGCTGTGGTGGAACTGATGGAAGGAAGGGTGGTCAACTATTTCGAGTTTCGGGATGAACTTCCCATGACGGAATGGTTGGGCGGACTCATCGAGGTGAAATGCGATGAGGAAGGAATCCGGAGAGCCTACTGGAATGGAAGAATTTTAGAATAAAACTGAGGTCGAAACTTCAGATGCAGAGCCAAGGCTTTAAAAAAAGGAACTAAGGCTTCAATGCAGAGCTAAGGCTTTAAAGAATAAAAACAAGAATCATTAATTTTAAAAAAGGATATTTATGTTAAGCGTAGATCAATTAGAAGACAAGTTGATTGACTTGGCATTTGCTGAGGATATCGGTGATGGTGACCACACAACCCTTTGTTGCATCCCTGACGATGCGATGGGCAAGAGTCATCTGCTTATCAAGGAAGATGGTGTGTTGGCTGGTGTAGAGATGGCCAAGAAGGTGTTTGCTCGCTTTGATCCTACCATGAAGGTGGAGGTTCTCATTCAGGATGGTACTCCTGTGAAGAAGGGCGACATCGCGATGATCGTGACAGGAAAGACCCGTTCACTCCTCCAGACTGAGCGCCTGATGCTCAACATCATGCAGCGTATGAGCGGTATCGCTACCATGACCGCTAAGTACGTGAAGCGCCTTGAGGGTACCAAGACTCATATCCTGGACACCCGCAAGACTACTCCAGGTCTCCGAATGCTGGAGAAGCAGGCTGTGAAGATCGGCGGCGGTATGAACCATCGCATCGGTCTCTTCGATATGATCCTGCTCAAGGACAACCATATCGACTTCGCTGGTGGTATCGACAATGCTATCGACCGTTGCCATGCTTACCTCAAGGAGAAGGGGCTCAACCTGAAGATTGAAATCGAGGTGCGCAGCTTCGAGGAACTCGACCAGGTTTTGAAGCACGGTGGTGTAAACCGTATCATGCTCGACAATTTCTCTGTGCCTGATACCAAGAAGGCGGTGGATATCATCGCTGGCAAGTATGAGACTGAGTCTTCTGGCGGTATCACCTACGATACCATCCGCGACTATGCCGAGCAGGGTGTGGATTTCATCTCTGTAGGTGCCTTGACACATAGCGTGAAGGGCTTGGACATGAGTTTCAAGGCTTGTGATTAAGAGTGATTTAAGTGAAGAGGGAAGAGTGAAGAATTCAAATGCTTTTCTCTTTGTTCTTCTGAAATAATTTTGTGGAGTTAGGAGACTTTTCTAACTCCACATTGCATTTAGGTGTATATTAATAAAAGGTATATTTTATGAATAAGATTTTTGCTTCGGCCTTGATGGCTGTGGCTATGATGGGCAGTGTATCTGAGGCGGATGCCTGCACCAATTTCATCGTGGGCAAGAAAGCGTCTGTAGATGGTTCGGTGATGTGCTCTTACAGTGCCGACGACTATGGTATGTTCCAGAATCTCGCCCATTATCCTGCGGGCAAGCATGCCAAGGGCGAGATGCGCAAGATTTTTGACTGGGATACCAATGTTTATCATGGAGAAATTCCTGAGGCTGCCGAGACCTACAGTGTTATCGGTAATATCAACGAATATCAGGTGACCATCGGCGAGACTACCTATGGTGGTCGCGAGGAAATGGTGGATTCTACCGGTATCTTAGACTATGGCTCACTCATCTACGTGGCTTTGCAGCGCAGTAAGACCGCTCGTGAGGCTATCAAGGTGATGACTACACTGGCGCAGACCTACGGTTATAATTCAGAAGGTGAGACCTTTACCATCTGCGATCCTAACGAGGCTTGGATCATGGAGATGATGGGCAAGGGACCGGGCAGCAAGGGCGTGGTCTGGGTGGCTCAGCGCATCCCTGACGAGGCTATCTGTGCCCATGCCAACCAGAGTCGCATCGGCAAGTTTAATATGAAGGACAAGAAGAATGTCATGTTTGCCAAGGACGTGGTAGCCTTTGCACGCAGCAAGGGCTGGTTCAGCGGCAAGGATGCTGACTTCTCCTGGAAGATGGCTTATGCCAAACCGGATTTCTCGGGTCGCCGCTTCTGCGATGCCCGTGCTTGGGCTTTGCTCAACCACTTCAAGGATATGAGCCGTTATCTGCCTTGGGCACTCGGCAAGGATCCGAATGCTGAGGATATGCCACTCTGGGTGATTCCTGACAAGAAGGTGAGCGTAAAGGATGTAGAGGCTTGCATGAGAGACCATTATGAGGGTACTCCGCTCTCTGTGGCTGATGGCGATGATATCGGTGGCGGTATCTGGCAGATGCCTTACCGTCCAACTCCTCTGACATTCAAGGTGGATGGCAAGCAGTGCTTCAACGAGCGCCCTGTCAGCACCCAGCAGAGTGGTTTCGTATATGTGAGCCAGATGCGTTCCTGGTTGCCACGCGAGATCGGTGGTGTGCTCTGGTTTGGCAATGATGATGCCAACATGGTGGCCTTCACACCTATCTACTGCAGTTCTACCGTGCGTCCAGAGTGCTACAATACGCCTGGCGCAGATGCCGTGACCTTCAGCGACAAGAATGCTTACTGGGTTTGCAATATGGTGAGCAACATGGTTTATCCACGTTACAGCCAGTTGTTCCCAAGTTTGAAGGAGGTTCGCGACAGTCTCGACAACAGTTATTTTGCTGCCCAGAAGCAGGTGGAGGACAAGGCGCTCGAACTCTATGCCCAGAATCCTCAGCAGGCAGTGAAGTACCTCAACGATTATGGTGTAGAGAAGGCGCAGCAGATGCTCGGTCGCTGGAAGCAGCTCCATACTTATCTCGTGGTGAAGTATAATGATATGATCATCAAGCCAACCACCAAGAATGGAACTTTCGAGCGTACGAAGGAGGGTCTCGGTGCACGCCCAGTTCGTCCGGGATATCCAGAGAAATATGCTCGTGAGCTAATCAAGCAGACTGGAGATAAATTCGTTTGTCCTGAGTAGAAACTCAGGACCTGCGGGTTCTCCTTGTTCCCCTTTGTCAACCAGAAGGCTGCCAACCAGGTGAATGAGGCTCACCAGAAAGTTCATGATGCTATCAATGATGCTGCCAACAAGACCTTGCATGATTTGGCGAGATAAAGATTAAATAAGTTGAATACAGGAAAGCCTGACTTCTTATTCTCTTCTTAGGGAGAAATAGAAGCCAGGCTTTTTTATTGGGAAATCTGTGTAGGAGTACCGGTGAAGTATTTCATCGATTATGTAAGGGTGTATCAGAAGCAATAATTCCGCCAACTGCCACAACGAAAAAGCGCCAACTGTCACAACGAAAAAGCGCCAACTGCCACAATGAAAAAGCGCCAACTGCCACAACGAAAATGCGCCAACTGCCACAATAGAATAGGAAAATAACAAGGTTTAACTATTTTATTTGCTTCCCTTACTACGATTGCACTGTCGGCAAAGCATTTGGCAATTTTTGATGTCGGTTCTTCCACCTTCTCGCCAAGGCTTGATGTGATCGCCCTCCATAAATTCAAAGTCAAACTCTTTACCACAGATGGCGCATTTATGGTTCTGTTTTTCCCATATTGCCTTCTTAACCTTATCCTTAAAAGTACGAAGATCCAGATAACGTTCATCGCCAGTTAACACGTAAGGAATAATTCCATTCGGCTTCTGAATCTCATCATCACCGATAAGATCTGAGATTCTATCCTCCATCGCCTTGATATCCAATGGCTGTTCATGATATTTGTCATAAAACAAAGCCCAATCCACACCCTTCATGATGATTTTGAATTTCTTCATGTTGAAAGTAGAAATGGCCCAATTCAGTACGTTTTGAAAATAAGTCCAAAGAGGAATGGCATTCTTGTCGTGTTGATGAATCGCCATATAGCCAACGGCACTTTGTGGCTTTCCATTGCGAGTTTCATGTTCCGCCATCCACTCTAAAGCCTTTTTGAAAAAGTCTTGGCGGATAGGTGAACCATTTACCAAATCCTTACCTAGGCGATAAGCCCCGCAATTGCTTTTGGAGAAATGGTGTTTTGCATCACTAATGAAAGGCCCTGCATAAACTGCATTGCGGATTTCCTGCTCATTCAATGGCTTGCCGGCAATATTGATGGTCTTGAACCATTCCAGTTTTTCTGACTCCTTACCTTCACAAACATATACTGTCAGCTTATAGTCGAGAATTTTCTTCTGATCATCGGCTGGTTGATTATCGAAATATTTAAAATCAACTGCAAATTTTCCTGCTACGTACTGACATAGTGAAAGAGTGCGTTGCTGTCCGTCCATTACCTCATAAGGACATTCTGCATCATCACTTCTCTTCACCCAGTACATTACATTGAGCGGATATTTATTAAGCACGGTGTTGATGACGGCACGTTGTTCGGTTTCGTTATAGATGAATTCTCGCTGATAAGGTGGACGGATATCCAAAAGCCCATTATAGCCACGTACTCCTTGTTCTTCATTGTTGATGTAACCCTTGGTTATCTCACCGATGGTTACTTCAAGTTGTTTAATAGTCATCATAATGTTTGTGGATGTTTGTTACGGATAATGATTCTTTCAAATTTGCGACAAAGTTGTCCATGTTCTCGAACATAGAAACGAGGACCGCCATTTAGCTTACCCAGCTCCTTTTTGATAATATTCATGTCAGCCAATTCTAGGCTATGTCCGATAATCTCAAATTGATTTGGACAGTATTTGTCTAAAAATGTAATAGGAACTCCCATAAGCCCTGTATAATCAAAAGGAATATCTGCAGTTTTACTGACATCAATGGCTTGATAATTTACATACGAAGGGTATTCTTCTGGTGAATATCTGCATACCAGATCCATTTCTTCATTTCTCTTTGATATATCTAAATTAGTAAACCATCTTACACCTTTCACCCTAATATAGCGCTTACCATCTGAATCTACGCCGCATCCTGATGCATTCAAAGGATAATCATCAGGAACGAAAAATTTCCTGTCTCCACTTGATATGCTTAAGCCAATCCACATCTTGTTATTCATAATGTATGGAAAGACTTCTTTATAAGAAACAGAATTGATGTTGCCTATTATCAGGAACTTCTTATCATATTCCATCAACTGCCCAATATACTCTCGGAACAAAGAGAATGGAGGATTTGTTACTACAATATCTGCTTCTTTTAGGAGTTCTATGCATTCGTTTGAACGGAAGTCACCAGTCTGCAATATCGACATTACGTTCTTGTCGTTCTCTAAAAGATAACGTACATCCGACAGGTCAACAGCCCCATCTCCGTTTTCATCTTTTACTTCCGTAATCTCCACCTTGTAGGCAATTTTCTTTGGTTCTTCATCGCCAAAGCCTTCAAAATGGAGCATGAGTTCATTACCCGTTACAGGAGAACCATTATAACAGGTACAGATAAGTTTTTTCAAACCCAACTGGTTGAAGCGTAGCGCAAAATACTTAAAGAAATTGCTTTCGTAAGGATCATCACAGTTACAGAGTACCACCTTCCCACAGAAGTGCTGCCAATAATGCTGCAATTCTCGTTCAATATCAGAAAGTTGAGTGTAGAACTCATCCTTCTTTGCCACCTTAGCGGCATTCAGATTTTTGTTTGCCATATACTTTTGATTGATAGTTATAAGACAAGACATCTGCAAACAACTATCAATCCGCTAAGACGCAAAAGCGGCGTGATGCCTCTTATCGCGTTTAGCACGGGGCGGCGTCGGATGGAGCCCCAGATCTACCATAAGAATGCATCACGCCTATAGCGTGCTTGCATTGCTTTACCTGGTAGATAAGGGGCTTCATACGAAACATATATATACGAGCCACCTATCACATATTATTTCCGTGCTTGTTATTCCAAATGAGTTTCCGACGCTCTTGGCTAAACGCGAAATAATAGCGAATGCTTTTTTTATCAACGATGTCTTGGAAAAGGCTTCCGCCTAATCTATCGGCAAAGGTACAAAGAATAATTGAGATTATTGTAAGTTTCTCTGAAAAAGTTTTCGAGAAAGTTGTTTTTCAATCTCTTCTGCCCTTTATTATCTTCTCCAGAACCTATAAATAGTCTAATAAAGCTTTAAAATTGTAGATTTTTGCTCTTTTTTATAGTAAAAAAATGTTATTTTCTTTTTTATTATTAAGAAAAAGTAGTAACTTTGAAGAAATATTTAAAGATACACAATTATGAATTTTTATATAGATTATGTTTGCCTAAAGCGACGCAAAAAAATTGTTCGTTGGGCGAATAAAGAGGAAGGTTGGATTATTGATCTCGAGAAAAACGGAGTCTTGAGATTTGTAGCCTCTTGTATTGGTATTGATGAGTGTCGTAAAGAAAATATGGATAGTAATTATCCATACGTAGCATCGGGTATTGTGGCGTGGTGGTTTAAGTACCGTAAATCACTAGAGAATTTCGAGCTGTTTGAAAAATATTATCAAATGCGTCTTAAGCAATACAAGAAAGAGAGAGGGAAAGAGTCTGATTCTTTTAATCTTGATATAGAAGGTGATTTCTTGAAAAAAAAATGTTTAGAAATGGAAGCAAAAGAGTGCAAAAAATGTCAAATCTATAGTTATGTTTCTGAGAGTGATGGTTGCACTATTAGTGATATGATTTCTAGTTTTTTTATATATATAGAAACAAAAGAGTTAATATATAATTTGCCTACTCATATGATTCCTGAAGAGAGATTGAAATTAGAAAAAAAGATATTGTCATTTTTATCAAAGCATGATAAAGAGATAGATACGTCTATAAAAGACTCGCCACAAATTTACGATTATAAAGATTTCAAAGAATATACTGACAACGAGATAACTGAGGCTAGTTTATATTTGAAACAAAAAGGATGGATTATGTGTTTTAATGACTATAGCGGTCCTAAGTTGGCTCCTTCTTATTGGCATAAACTCTTGGATGAAGGAAAAATTGCTCTGAGAAAAATCCTGAAAACTGAAGAAGTAACTTTGAATTCGGGAAATACTCATAAAAAAAATCAGTCTGCGAAGAAAGTAATGATGTTTAGGGATATTGTTCAAGGTAAGAATGAAAAGGATAAAAATGATATCATCAAACGTCTTCATGGTCGGATTGATAATAAAGGCGGTAAGTTGGTTGCTTTATATTTGTTGAAGGCAATGGAATGCAAAATGATATGTAAGCGACCTACTAAAAAAGTGTTTGAGACAGAGTTTACTAAATGTGGCAACTGGCATAGCATTTCTGCATATTTGAATCCGAATAAAAGAGTTTCACTAGAAAATGAATTGACTTCTATAGAGATATAGTTCTTTTTTTATTGATTATTATTGCCAAATGTTGCTTTTCTTTGCTGAGCAATATTTGGCAATATTTTTTTTCCTTATTCTTTTTTATTATGCTTAATTTTGTACCAGCATTTGCAAAGAAAAGGGTTATGCGTAGACCGAAAACCAGTTTTGCTTCTTTGTAAATAATAGGCACCCCTTTTGCAAAACGGAGGGTACTGCCGGAAAGATTCAAGGTTATGATAGATAAAATAACCTTTGACTTTGGGGCATCTGTTTTAAAAGTAGCACCGCCTCGTCTCATCGGAGAAATCCTCAATGAGTATTTACTCCACAGCAACGCCCCTCTGGCTGCG
>OOBB01000123.1_pt1 | contig 50436 bp, 40 predicted proteins | sample 1671661 | NCBI WGS metagenome assembly OOBB01 (sample SAMN06348179, study PRJEB24527) | human gut metagenome | biome: human gut; feature: ankylosing spondylitis patient; material: feces | host: Homo sapiens | place: China | collected 2015-10
TCTTCTTTATGATATGCATGACTGGTATTGCGTATTGTTGTCGCCATTTGTAGTTGTCGCGTTCCGTCCAGCCGTCACAGACCGTTTATCCCCAGATTCATTCTAACATAGCGCTGGCAGACATAATAGCGCATTCAGTCATTCAGTCCAAACATGGAAGATCCTCCATTTGATAAAGCCAGAGGAATGACATGACGGCTTATGCGCTGCCATGTTTTATGTTCACCTGGGTGCCGTCGGGAAAAGTGAAGCTGATTCCGGACATCGGCTCTGTGGCTTCAGCAAAACCATCCGCACCGTCTGCCGTTACCGGCAGGAACATCGAACCGGTGGTGTCGGAAGATGGAAGCAGCCGTTCGTATTTCGCCCGGTTTTGAGACTTCACGTATCAGCCTTTTCGTTTCCATCACACTAAGCCCTTTGGCATACATCCATCTTTTCATGCCGCGTTGGTAGACATGAATTTCTCTCAGAAAGGAGGCCAGACAAATCTTTGAATTCTCGTTGAGTCGTACAAAGTATCGTTTCCATGCCCACTCGTATCGTTCTTCTGCTGTTATATTATTAAAGTTTTTGATTTGGGGGCAAAGGTATAATGATGAATGAAGGTGTACAAGGCGGCATCGCGGATACGCTTACGCCATCTAACATATTTAGATAACGGGTAACTTGATGCCTAATTTGTAGAATCGGACATAGCCATATACTTGATTAAAATGAGGTTCTTGCGTACGAGTGAATGTTAAATGGTCTGCTTCTTCTTGATCTGGATAAATGATGAGACATTTGATAGGAGGTGCAGTTTCTTCATTCAAACCAAGTTCTTTATATATGGAAGAAAGACGTGCATAACCGCTTACTTCTCTTGCATCATCCGTACTGATACCTCCGGTATTCTTGTATCTTGGCTTATATTTGGCATCAATGATGTAAGGCTCTGCCCACTGCGATGGGTTGAGAAGATAATCTAACTCTTGGTAGTGAGCACGAAGATGGTACTTAACCTCATTTGTGCCAGTAAAGACTTTTTTAAGATGATGGAAGATGTATAATTCAAACAACTTGCTCATGTCGATCCAAAATGGGGGAGTGTCAATTACTTGACGTCCTATTACGGTGATGTCATAACTATACCTCTTGAGCAATAGTTGAGCAAAAACAGTTGCCTGATTATACTCTTTGAAGACTGGATTGCCTTTGAATCCTTTAATAGTTAGGATGCTAACATCGTCGCCTACGTTAGCAAAATAGGGCATAATGAATCTGACTTTTTTGTCCAATACAGACGTATCGAGGGCATGTTTGTACATGCCCAACTGATTTACACAGAACCGTAACGCCTTTTTAAGAATTCGGTTTTCGTAAGAATCAATGTCGTAAACTTGGTAACGGCAAACATTGTCAGTTATATGTCCCTTCACCAAATTCTTATGAATGTTTTGGCCTATAAGAATTCGCCCTTTGACTTTGTTTTGGAGGTTTTCTTCAACAACGTAATAACTCTTTTTGAGACCTTTCTTGGCAATTCTTTGCAGAATGTTCAGATACTCTGTGATAAGGAATATGCTGAGTAGGTCTTTCTGTTGGGTTACTCTGATTGATGGCTTGTCAAAATGGATTGTGACTAAGTCTGTGAGATGTTCATAGTTGTCGCCTTCTGAAAGCGCATCATTCAACATTTTTACATAGTCAATCTCGAATCCGTCATTCATCTTAGGACTGACCTGGATAGCAAGCTCATTTTCCTCGACCCAGTCAATGCCAACAAAATAAGAACCAGTAACCTTTATGAAATTATTGTGTCTGTGAAGTTTAAGACACATTTCATTATTGTTAGATCCTCTTTTGACAGAGTACACAACTTCCTCGCCATCCTCCAAATAGGGGAGGACGGCGTCTGCATCAGTCTGCTGAAGAAGAGTATTATCCAGTATCTGCTCTCGAAGTTGTATAATTCTCATTATTCTGTTGCTATCTGATATAATTCGTCTATAGTGGCCTGAGCATCGCCCGTTAAAACTCCATCTCTTACATATTCTTCAAGAAGAGGGATGATCTCATAAAGGAGTCTGTCACTGGTGTTGTCATCACCGTTTTCATCCTTCATAATAAAGTAGCTATGACCTATCCAGACATCTTCGGGACGATACTCTTCAGAAAGAGTGTCTGCTGGCAAGAGTTTGAAAGACTGAAGCCATTCACTTTCTTCATACTCGTCATAGTTGCTAATAAATAGTTGGCTTACCATTTTGAAGAGATCTGCATTGAATCCTGGAACATAATCTTCCAATGATATAGGCTTATAGGCTATGAAAGCAAATCGACGTCTAATGGCATAGTCCAAGGACCCCAGAGAACGGTCAGCGGTGTTCATCGTCGCAATGATGTACACATTCTCCGGAATCTGGAACATTTTCTTTGAATAGGGCAGAATAACGCTTTCGGCATTCTTGCGACCTTTTCTTTTGTCTATCTCAAGAAGCGTGATGAGCTCGCCAAATATCTTTGATACGTTGCCTCTATTCATTTCATCAATCACCATAACGTAAGGTTTGGTGTTTGATTCCATAGTTGTTGGCTTCTTGTACTTATCTAAAAGAGTCTTGACTTTGTCAAGGGTTATGGAATTCAAGCGATACACCGTACCCAAGGTTAAAGTCTTACCATCGTTCATGTCAACAATGTTCTCGTTGATTCCTTTCAAAATCCAATTGACCCTTCTTACGCGCTTGTAATCTGGAAGGCTGTCCAAGTATTCATAGTCGCCAGTTACTACGCCAACAGCATCTATTGTTTGATTTGAGAAGCAGCTCAGGACAATGTCGCCCTCCTTCATCTTGTTAATGAAGGCATCAAGAATCTGTTTACCCTCGCCATTGTAAATACTCCAATCAGTCTCGTCAGATATGACAGCACCATATTCGTCCAATCCTATACGGATATAGTTATTTTCCATGCAGTCTGTACGTACGGGATTATGGCCAGTTCCCATTAAAGAAACCTTCCAAACCACAGCATTGTCTGCAATACCTGCCTGCTTATCTTTAACAACAGGACGCTCAGCATCTTCACATAGTTGCTTGAAGATGCCTTTTTCGACCTCGTATGTGATCTGATTATTGTCGTTGACCAACGGACGAATACCTTCTATCCAATCTTCGTAATCCGTAGATTGGTGAAATGTAGTAAAGGCGATTCTTTTTTCTTGTTTAAGCTGATTGTAACGTTCCATCAGCTCGTCACGGCCTTTCTCATTTGCCTTAAAATCTGGATCACAGAGTAGAACGGCTAACTCTGGTACATCATAAGTTTTACCTGTACCAGGAGCACCATATAATACTATGTTCCTGCGTTTTTTCCAGGTTTTAACGATTGCATCATACCAAGTGTCATTCATATCATCCTCTTCAGCCGTGCCACCATTGTTGGCATTTGCAGATAATTCATAGAACGACTTTTCATTGATTATATTGGATTTCATTTTCTGCTTGATATCATTGAGAATAGACATGTATTCGTTATACTTAGGAGCACGTTTTGGAAGATCAATACCATATTGATTCTTGATATATTTTCTATTGGTACTGTCGAAAGCCAAGAAATCTTCGGGTCTGATCCAGAAAAGAGCCATAGTAATATTTACCTTGATGAGATATTGCTCTATGACTCGATTGTATTCTGTTTCAAAATCCTCATTCTTTACAACCTTCTCGAAAAGTGCCCAAAGATTTTCTATATCACTATCTTTACGATGCTTTCTAAATCCAAAGAAATGCGATTTTTGGTTGTTAAGAATAGGAATTCCAACGAAGTCAGAGGGTATGTCGGCCACAATACCCATTATGCTTTTGAATAAAGAAGTAGATTTGATTCTGTTATTTAACTTGATTCCTCTATTGAATAACCCCATTGTAGTGAAAGGGTCAATGTCTGGACATAGATCATCCTCGCCATCTTGGTCATGAAGATAATTGGCCAGAAACTGTTCCCTATGGTCATAAATCATTTTTAACAACGACTTTCGGTCATTGCGGTAATTCAGGAGCTTCTCTGCAAACTCCTTATAGAATGGAATCCATGTAAATTTCATATCATTCTTCTTTAGCTAATTAAAAACAATAGTGCAAATTTAGATAAAAATCCGAATTATAAGCCAGTTGGAATGAAAAACAGAATGAATATCACCGAGTGCTCGCTGCTTGAGTTAAAATGTCAAGACCGACATACCTAAAATCTTGCATCAACGTGCTCTAAGTCACAAATTATATTTATTTTGGGAAGAAATTAACATAGAGTAAAGTCAGCGGTTATCGGAAGAAACATAGAATCATACAGTGGCATTTGTTTGTTTGTCGATTTTTTACTTTCACGTAGAAGAGTCTTGGCTTTTCTGACACTGATACCATTGTTTTGCATCCATCTTGCCATACCACGCTTATTTACATGTTGCTCACATTGAAATGCTCGTAAACACGCTGTTGGATCATGGTTCAGTGCTTGTAGAAACATGTTCCACACACTTTTGTATCGTTCTGCTACTAACATATTTTGAGGTTTTAATAATGTGGCAGCAAAGGTAACAAGCATAATGATTAAAAAAAGGCTGCATCGCGGACACGCTTCCGCGCGTTACTTATTTTAAGGGGCAGTGACTTTTTATCTTTCATGTTTCAGATTATGTTTGTAACTGCTTGATTATCAAATAGTCTGACGAATGAAATTTAAAGTTCCATGTTTCAGGTTAGATTTCAACCCTTCATTTTGTATCTCTTGCACTGAGGTTTGAAATCTCTTGCACTATACTTTTGTATCTCTTGCACCAAGAAATGAAATCTCTTGCACCAAGTTTCGTTTTTTATCGTCAGTGCTTGTAAGATGAAACATTGAAAGCAAAAATGAAACATACAACGCGTATGTTTCATGTTATGAAATGCTTATAAATCAATCGTTTATGTACAAAAAGTGAAACATTGAAACATGATAAGTCGTATCATTTGCGTAATAATAAACTGCAATTTGTCGAAAAGTTGCGCCACAAACGCGTCCTCACCTGGGGGCGACACATCCCCGCGTCGGCATTGCCAACCTGGGACTCGATGCCCCAGTTGGCAATACAGCTGCATCAAAATAACCCAAAAGGGCCGACTCCAGCAAATGGAATCAGCCCTATTTTTTTTCGAAAGACTCGAATTTTTATCGGACACCAATAATAAACAATATATGATTTTGGTTACGCTTACTTCTTGTTTTTCTCCTCTTTTGTTTCTTTTTTCTTGCAGAGTACAACGGCCGAACGAGCTGGTAGGTAAAGTTTCAGCCAACCTTTGTGTTCGCGGGCCAAAAGCGGATCAAAGTTTGTCAAATGGCATACCGTGTCATCTGCTAAACCATTTCCGCCAAATTCTGTAGCATCTGTATTCAACACTACTTCGTAAGCGCCCTCTGGCACACGGAAGCCATACCCATCATAAGAGCGATTGGGCGAGAAGTTGAACACAAAGACCAAAGAACCACGCATATAGGCTAACACTTGGTCGCCGTCGTCATGCCATACCTCTTGCACAGGGAACTTTCGTATATCTCTCTCAGCGTTGCGCAATAGATGTATCATCTTATTGTCAAAGTCGCCCAAATAGTGATAGCAGAGTTCGTGATTGTCAACCAAGTTCCACTGGCGTCGAGCGTACTTATAGCTCCAGCCATTCCCTTCGCGTGGGAAATCTATCCACTCTGGGTGGCCAAACTCATTGCCCATAAAGTTTAAGTAGCCACCATTAATAGTTGATGCCGTGACAAGGCGTATCATTTTGTGAAGGGCGATGCCCCGATGTACGGTGTAGTTTTCGTCGCCCTTCTTAAAATGCCAATACATATCTGCATCAATCAGACGGAAGATGAGCGTCTTATCGCCCACGAGCGCTTGGTCATGGCTTTCGCAGTACGAAATCGTCTTTTCGTCAGCGCGGCGGTTGGTAAGTTCCCATAGTATAGACGATGGGTGCCAATCTTCATCGCGGCGTTCCTTAATCGTCTTTATCCAATAATCAGGAATGTTCATAGCCATACGATAATCAAAGCCATATCCACCGTCCTTAAAGGGTGCTGCTAAGCCTGGCATACCGCTTACTTCCTCTGCTATAGTGATAGCAGAGGGGTTCACTTCGTGTATGAGAAGATTGGCAAGCGTTAGATAGCAGATAGCGTTATCGTCCTGATGTCCGTTAAAGTAATCAGGGTAACCGCAGAAGGCTTCTCCTAATCCGTGGCTATAATAGAGCATAGAGGTGACACCGTCGAAGCGGAAACCATCGAAGCGGAATTCTGTCAGCCAATACTTGCAGTTTGAAAGCAAGAAGTGTACGACCTCATTCTTCCCATAGTCAAAGCAAAGGCTATCCCAAGCCGAATGTTCATGTCGGCTGCCGGGATAGAAGAATTGGTTGGGATCACCAGCATAATTGCCAAGCCCTTCTACCTCGTTCTTTACCGCGTGACTATGCACGAGGTCCATAATCACCATAATGCCTGCTGCATGTGCCTCGTCAATGAGTTGCTTAAGTTCATCTGGCGTACCGAAACGACTACTTGGGGCAAAGAAGGAGCTTACATGGTAGCCGAAGCTTCCATAGTAGGGATGCTCGGCAATGGCCATTATCTGAATGCAATTGTAGCCATCGGCAATAATGCGCGGAAGAACGTTTAAGCGAAATTCATTGTATGTCCCGACCTTTTCAGCATCTTGCGACATGCCTATATGACACTCGTATATAAACAAAGGACCACTCTTTGGGCGAAACGTTTGCCTTTTCCACTCATAAGCATGCTCAGGGTGCCACACCTGCGCACTAAATATTTTTGTTTTTTCGTCCTGTACTACACGTGTTGCCCAAGCTGGCACACGTTCGCCTTGACCGCCGTCCCAATGTATTGACAGTTTGTAAAGGTCGAGGTGATGTAATGCTTTGGCAGGTAATTTCAATTCCCAGGTGCCATTTTCATCAATGCGTTTTAAGGCATAATTGGGAAGTTCTTGCCACTGATTGAAAGTACCCGTTAGGTAAATGGCAGTAGCATTGGGGGCCCACTCACGCAACACCCATTGGCGTGGTGTGCGATGCAGACCAAAGTACAGATGTCCATCAGCAAAGTCGCTTAGCGAGCCTTTTCCACCTGTTAAGTCAGCTATTTTGTTATTAACGTGTTCGTGTCGCCCTTGTATGGCTGCTTCAAAGGGTTGCAACCATTCGTCGTCTCTAACAATCTTTAATTGTCGCGGACGTGATACACGTTTTACCGCCTTCTTTTTTGTTGAAGTTGTGGCTTTCATGATATATTTAGTTTAATAGGTTTCTTACTTGCGTATTCCTATACTCTTTGGCTTGTCATACACTTACAAGACAGTGAGTCTCTATTGTACAACACGTCCATTAGAGTACTCTCCTTGCTTCGTTACATTACCATTGGCGTCATACTCTTTGTATTTACCGTGCTTTTGTCCATCACGATAAGTGCAATCTATACGTGTACCGTCAGCACGTATCTCAACAGAGCGCCCGTCACGTTTGCCTTCGCGGAATTGTCCTTTAAAACGTCCTCCCGCAGCAAAACGCAACGTTCCCTCGCCGTCCATGCGATTATTCTTCCACTCTCCATTATACTCATCACCGTTTTTCCATTTGTACACACCGTGACCGTGCATCATATTGTGCTGCCACTGCCCAGTGTATGAAGCAACGCCTTTCCATTGAAATGTGCCTTGACCGCTTTGCTCACCATTCAAGAAATAGCCAACGTATGTGTCGCCGTTGGCAAAACGAAACGAGCCTTCACCCGTTCGTTCTCCCATTATATATTGTCCTTCATACACGTCGCCATTGCGGAACTTATAGATTCCACGGCCGTCTTGCATGTCATCTTTCCAATCGCCATTATAATAGTCACCGTCAGCATAGATGTATGTACCGCGACCGTTACGCTGATTTTTCAACCATGCGCCCTCGTACTTAGAACCGTCATTCCAATCAAAAATACCCTTACCGTCCTTTTGGTCGTTCACCCAATCGCCTTTATAATAAGCTCCACTTTTGTAAGTGTAGGTTCCCTTTCCATTGCGTACATCGTCTTTCCATTGGCCTTCGTATACATCACCATTATAGTAGTACATTTTGCCAAATCCTTCTTTTTGATTGCGATACCATGTACCAACGTAGCGATTGTTATTTACGGCATAGTAAGTCCCTTTGCCGTTACGCTCATTCTTTGTCCAGTTTCCTTCATAGCGAGAGCCGTCGGCTTCAGTAAATGTACCTTCGCCTTGTCGAAGTCCCTTAACAAAAGACCCTTCATAAGTGTCACCATTATCATATTGGACACGGCCCTTCCCACCTGGTTTACCACCTATGAGTTCGCCCGTATAAATGCCACCATCTTTCAACGTAACAGATCCTACAACAATCTTTTGCGCCCAAGCGCTTGACACTGACATGGCACTTATAAGCGCCCATATATATATTCTTTGCATCATGTTAAGTACCTTATAATCTAACTATCATTATTCGTTTATGAAATTGAAAGCGTCACTGCCTATTAGCATAAGTACGCATCAACGCACAATCATCGCGTGACGTCTCAGCACGTTCCTATTCAAAATATTTTTCAGCCGCTGACTTACTTTTCGCTTTTTTGACAGGCTCAGTAGCTTCATTATTTGTAGTAGACGTTTCGACAGATTCCTCATTCTCGCTCCCCCCCCTTGAAGCAGCATGACGATGCGTTGTCTCCTGCATAGAGACTGGACGATCAAAATCTCGCTCGGGGTCGTAACCTAAGGATTTGTCGGCATAGACGCGTCTCATATAGAGCGCCCACACGGGCAGAGCCGAAGCAGAACCTTGTCCTAAAGCCGTCGAATTAAAATGAATGTCGCGCTCATCGCCACCTACCCACACAGCCGTAACTAATTGAGGAACACATCCAACAAACCAACCATCGGAGTTGTTGTTTGTTGTACCTGTCTTACCTGCTATCGGGCCTTTCATTTCGTAGGTAGAACGCAAGCGACGTCCTGTACCTTCATCAATAACAGCCTTCATCATGTCTATCATGTTATATGCCGTCTCTTCGCTATAGACTTCATTGGTTCGAGGGGTAAACTCTGCCACTACATTTCCTTCGCTATCTTCTATGCGCGTAACAAGCAAGGGGGCACGACGTATACCTTTCTCCACAAATGCTGTATAGGCAGATGCCAATTCGGCTGGCGTAATATCGCACGTACCCAAACATAAGGGCAACGAGGGTTGCATATTGTCATTTGCCACACCCAAAGCATGAAGGTCGCGAACAAGTGCTTGCCCCGTAGGGTCGATTTGATACATAAGGCCAGCGGTTACCCAGTTGTTTGAACGGCTTAAGCCCCATTTCAATGTTACATGAGCACCGTATGAGGCCCTGCTACCATTACGAGGACACCAACCTCCATAGCTGCGCTGTACATTCAGTATAGTTGTACGTGGCGTTAAGCCTCCTTGCAATCCCATTGCATAGACAAAGGGTTTCATCGTCGAACCTATTTGGCGACGTCCTACCATAGCCATGTCATATTGAAAGTGCGAGAAGTCTGGACCTCCAACGTAGGCCTTCACTTGTCCCGTCATCGGATCGATTGATACCAATGCCGAGCGTAAGAACTTCTTATAATACAATATGGAGTCTATTGGAGTCATCGTCATGTCTACTTCACCACGATAGGTAAACATTGTCATTGGCACTTTGGTATGGAAAGCTTTATCTATCTCCTCCTCTGTTGCGCCCAACGACTTCATCATGCGATAACGATCAGACTGCTTGATAGCTCTCTTTATACGACGCTTTACATCGCTTCGACTAAGGTCTGCACTATAGGGGAAGTTGGGCGAGCTGCGTCGTTCTGCCTCAAACTTCGGTTGCAGGTTCTTTCCTACTTGCGCATAGACAGCTTGTTCTGCATATTGCTGCATGCGAGAATCAATGGTCGTATAAACCTTTAAGCCATCAGTGTAAATGTCATAATTGCTTCCGTCGCGTTTTTGATTCTTCTTACACCATCCATACAAGGGATCGTTTGCCCACATCAATGAGTCTTCATAGAACTGCTGACGCTGCCAAGCATGATAATTAGAAGGTTCTGGCTTTTCAGCCATCATTATACGGCGTAGATACTCGCGCACATAAGCTCCCATACCTTCTTTATGGTCGATACGATGAAAGTTAAGTTTTAGCGGCTCTTCGCTTAACGTGGCATATTCCGTTTCAGAGAGTTTTCCTGCCTTTACCATTTGTTGCAACACGACATTGCGTCTGTCGCGGCAACGCTCTGGTTCGCGCACGGGATTAAAATAAGAGGGATTTTTACACATGCCAACAAGCGTAGCACACTCCGTCAAGGTTAAATCTTTGGGAGCTTTTCCAAAATAAACGTTTGCTGCAGTCTTTATACCTACAGCATTATGTAGAAAGTCAAAGTAATTAAGGTAAAGCGTTAGGATTTCTTCCTTTGTGTAATGTCTTTCCAACTCTACAGCGATAATCCATTCCACAGGTTTTTGCATTAAACGCTGCATGGTCGATTCGGCTGAAGAAGAATAGAGTTGCTTTGCCAATTGTTGCGTAATAGTGCTACCGCCACCAGCCTCTTTATGTCCCATTACACCACGCTTTACGATAGCACGCATCACAGCGCGAACGTCTATGCCTGAATGGTCATAAAAGCGCTCGTCCTCAGTTGCGACTAATGCATCAAACATGTGTGGCGAAATATTACCATAGCTTACAAATACGCGGTTTTCACTTCTCGACCATGTGCCCATAAGTCTACCATCAGCACTTATCACCTGTGAGGCATACTTACTTATAGGGTTTTGTAGTTCATCTATCGGTGGCATATAGCCAATCCAACCTTGTTCTACACAAAGCACAACAATTGCGCCAAGTAGCAAAAGCGCAGCATAAGTACTCCAAAGTATTTTGATTGCTTTCTTTCTCATAAATCGGTTGCAAATAGTGTGTGCTAATAGATCGTATTTGCACACATCATATTTGTTATTTCTTAATTTATAATGCAAACTTACAAAAAAAGTTCTTTGCATACAGCTTTTCAGCGCTGAAAGAATGCCAAAAGCGAAATGTCAATAAGCATTACAGCGTCATTTTCCTGCTCTCATACAGTTTTTTGGGAAACCAACCTCACCATTCTATCTGTAATCCGTCATAAGCCAAATGTACATGAGGAGGCAAAATTTCGTTGATACGTCGGTGCAAACCTATTTGGTGGCTCATGTGAATTAAATACGTTTCGCGTGCTCCTATTGCCTTGGCAAAAGTTAAGGCCTCATTTAAACTTTGATGCGAATGATGTGGATTTATTCGTAACGCGTTAACGATGAGTACATTTAAGTTTTTCAACTTCTCATCTTCGTTTTTTACCAAGTGGCTCATATCTGTAATGTACGCCATTTTTCCAATGCGATAGCCGTAAATTGGCATCAAGTCGTGCATCACTTGAATTGGCTGAACAGTTTGATTACCAAGTAGGATACTATCTTTAGGATCTAAAGTAATAAGTTCTATATTAGGAACTCCAGGATATTTGTTCTTAGTAAAACAATATGGTAATCGCTGCCGCAAATTATCAGCGCAAAGTTGATTTGTAAAGATGGGCAATGAGTGTTCGAAACTAAAGGGACGTAAGTCATCAATTCCCCCCACATGATCATAATGTTCGTGTGTGAGCAACACTGCATCAATCGAGTCGCAAGGCTGGCGTAACATTTGCTCACGGAAGTCGGGACCACAGTCTATTAAGATGTGACTTCCGTCGTCACCTATATATAGTGCCGACGTGCGCAAACGTTTATCACGAGTATCATTTGAACGACATACCTCACACTTACACCCAATCTGTGGCACACCCGTACTTGTTCCCGTACCTAAAAATATCAACTTCGGCATAGCAACATCTCTGTTTATTCTATAAAATTGACCTCTGGGTGAAGCGTTATACCGAATTTACGCTCTACATCTGCAATCACCGCATTACTCAGTTGGACAATATCCTCGCCCTTCGCACCTCCGTAGTTTACAAGTACAAGCGCTTGCTTACTATAAACGCCTACATTACCAACACGTTTTCCCTTCCAACCACATTGTTCTATCATCCAGCCAGCGGGTATTTTCACTCCTTCGTCAACAACATAGTGAGGCATATCGGGATATTGTTGTTGCAAACTTTCGAATTTGCTTTGACTAACTACAGGGTTCATAAAGAAAGAGCCAGCGCTTCCAATCTCAGCAGGGTCGGGCAATTTTGAACGGCGAACATCAATAATCACATTTCGTAGGACTTGTGCAGTAACTACCTCTGCATTAATATCATTCGCTTGTAACGCGCGGCTGATTGCACCATACGACAAGTCGGGAGCAAAACTTAACGACAAGCGATAAATTACATGCGTCACAATATACTTTCCCTTCATCTCGTGCTTAAATACACTGCTACGATAGGCATAGCGGCATTCTTCGCCCTTGAATTGGCAAACATTGCCTGTCGCCACCTCAACCGCTTCTACAGTATCTATATATTGACCAACATCTACGCCATAGGCACCAATGTTTTGCACAGCACTGGCTCCGACTTCACCTGGTATAAGCGAAAGGTTCTCTAAGCCATAATAGCCATGCGCTACACAATAGGCTACAAAATCGTCCCATACATACCCTGCGCCAACTCGAAGCCACACGTATTCTCCGTTACGTCTTACTATCTCTATGTCTTTTATTTCAGAATGTAACACAACTCCTTCGAAGTCATGAACAAAGAGAAGGTTACTTCCGCCACCAATTTGAAGCCAGCGTCTTCCTTTCAAACTTGAAGTAATTGATTTCAGCTGCTCTACTGTTTGGTACGAAATAAAGTCTGTACACTTAGCGTCAATGCCAAATGTATTATGTGTTAAAAGCGAATACATTTCTTGTCTTGGTAAATATATTTTATACTAACACTCTAATAAAAGTTGGTTAGTAAGTTGGTTTTCAATGATTTAATTTTCTAATCTTTCAAGCATCCATGTCTTGCCATTTCGCACGAAAGTGAGTGAACACCCCATACCGCCAGACCGACTACAAATCATTAGGACACGTCGACGGCTATTGCCATAACCTTGTCCGTAGTTTATATTCGTAATAGTACCCGAAGGCAACTTAGGACGATAGTCAGGCCACTGATTAACATCAAGCAATCCTTCTATACTCTGAAAGTTTTCATAATCATAAGTCTTGAAATGGAACGGATTAAGAATGTGCTTTGACTGATATTTGTGATTTGATGAGAACTGAGCATAAAACTCATAGAAGTCACTATTAACGTTCTTACTCATTTTGTGTGTATCAAGAGCCGTCAAGAACCATTGTCCGTTCATCTTATCAAAAACGTATTGTTTCACTTTTCTCTGCGTAAGGTAAACCCATTCGAAAACTACATGATGCAGTGAAGTATCCTTTTCTGCCTTGATTGATTTCGAGTTGTCAAACACAAGCGTATACACATCTTGCTTCTCATATAAATGATCAAACTTCCACGTCCCCTTTGCTATAGGCTGATTAACACCATCAACCACATTTTTTAATGGAAATATAATCCGTTCATATTGGAAACGCTTGTTACACATAAAAGAGTATATAAAATCATCAAACAAACCGTCTGCAGCCTTAGGCGGATTAGGAACGCTATCAGCAGTACACGTATCTAACGCCGAAGCTAAACTATCACTCTTTCCAGCAGCCTCTTCTTTTGGTTTCCCGCTTGTACATGAAGCAAAAAGCAGCACACACACAAGCATATAAAAGAACTTTTTCATCATAAATACCTTTATTTTGAGTGGCAAAAGTAAGCCTTTTCTGTGTAAGACGTACATATTTAAGAAGAAATATTTATCTTTGCATTAAAAATAAGCAATAACGCAATGTTAATAGATAAAATACAAGCTTTATTAAGCGAGGTTGGAGGCTTACAAGCCACAGACGAGAAAGCGCTTGAAGCGCTCCGCATTAAATACCTTAGTAAAAAAGGTGTAGTAAACGACCTTATGGGTGAATTTCGTAACGTTGCTCCAGAGCAAAAACGCGAAATTGGTATGAAGCTCAATGAGCTAAAATCTGCATTACAAGACAAACTTACCGAATTACGTCAATGCCTTGCTACAAAAGAAGACGACCATTCTGACTTAGACCTTACACGTACGCCTTACCCTATTACATTAGGCACACGTCATCCTTTGTCTATCGTTAAGAATGAGATCATTGATATATTTTCACGTTTAGGCTTCTCCATTGCTGATGGTCCCGAGGTGGAAGACGATTGGCATGTTTTCTCTTCACTTAACTTCCCCGAGGATCACCCCGCTCGCGATATGCAAGATACCTTTTTCGTAGAGCAACACCCCGACATTGTACTTCGTACGCACACAAGCTCAGTACAAAGCCGCGTAATGGAAAACTCTAAGCCGCCTATTCGCGTATTGTGCCCTGGTCGCGTTTATCGTAATGAAGCCATCTCTGCCCGTGCACACTGCTTCTTCCATCAGGTCGAAGGACTTTACATCGACAAAGACGTCAGTTTTACCGACCTTAAGCAAGTATTGCTTACCTTTGCACGTGAAATGTTTGGTCCCGATACAAAAATCCGTTTGCGCCCCTCATACTTCCCATTTACAGAACCAAGTGCAGAAATGGACATTTCTTGCAACATCTGTGGCGGCAAGGGTTGTGCCTTCTGCAAGCAAACAGGTTGGGTAGAAATCTTAGGCTGTGGCATGGTTGACCCCAATGTGCTCGAAGCGAATGGCATTGATAGCAAAGTTTACAAAGGTTACGCATTTGGTATGGGTGTTGAACGTATTACCAACCTTAAATATCAAATAAAGGACCTCCGCCTCTTCTCTGAGAACGATGTACGCTTCCTTGATGAGTTTACCTCTGCCAACTAATATTCACGTATAAGAAGTCAAGTCCTATTTAACTACTATAGTACATTTGACATCTTTTACACCATACAAAAAAATAGCATCCCCTCCACTAATCATTCAAAGCAACGATAAGCGGAGGGGTTTCTTGTTCCTATACTACAATGATCAATCTTGCAAGACATTTACTCGAGACATTACTTATTGAGTGTAACATTTCAGCAGCTAATAGCGTCCGTCTCGCACAAATTATAGTAATTGCGCTACTCCTTTTACTTTGCTATTTCATTGCTTGGACTTTCAGGAAATACGCCATGCCCGTCATACTCCAAATGGTTGAGAAAACAGAAACGAAATGGGACGATTATCTAGTCAACCGCCCCGTATTAAGCGCTACAAGTCAACTATTTCCCTGCATATTAGTGTACATCTTATTGCCTTTATGTTATGACAACATCACGACTTCTATCACTTACGTTATCATCTCTCACTCTTTACAAGTTTACATAACGATCTGTGCGACGCTACTTGTTACATCATTTCTAAAAAACCTATCCGTTGCACTTGCTAAAAAATACGAAGAGTATCACCTAACAGGTATATTGCAATTCATTCGCTTAATCGTCATATGTTTAGGAGCTATCGTCTCCATTTCGCTGCTATTCGGCTACAATCCCATACGCGTCATTGCAGGCTTAGGTGCTGCAGCCACAGTGTTAATGTTGATTTTTAAAGATTCAATCTTGGGATTGGTGGCGGGCATACAACTCTCGCTGAACAAGATGCTTAAAGTTGGCGATTGGATTACCATTAAAAAACTTGACATTGATGGCAAAGTTGAGGAAATATCGCTTACTACGGTTAAAGTGAGGAATTTTGACAATACCATTTCTACCATTCCGCCCTATACGCTCGTTAGTGATACTTTCCAAAATTGGAATGCTATGGTCACCACAGGAGCACGTCGCATTAAACGTACTCTATATATTGATGTACAAAGCATAAGAAGCCTCTCGCTCTCTGAAATCGAAGCGCTTATAGCTGAAAAATTGCTTTCTCAGAAAGACATAACAAATAACACCAACATCAACCTTACATTATATAGACACCACCTTAGCGAGCTATTTAAAAAGGACAAAGATATCGTACAAGATCAATGGATACTAGTACGACAACTTAACCCCACACCGAACGGCTTACCACTCGAGATTTGGTTGTATACTAACAACACCAATTTCGTTGACTACGAAGAGGTTGCTGCCAGCCGAATAGAAAGTATAATTGCTCTACTACCAACATTTCACTTACAAATGTTCCAATCACCTACAAGTTCTGACTTTCATAACATAAAACCGTAATTATTCCATCCAAACCATATTGAAAAATAAAAAATGAGGAAAAGTTCTATTTTAGAGCTTTTCCTCATTTTTTATTTTTCAATACGGTTTGGGACTAACTTACCCGTCAACATATTGAAATTTGTCTACTTATCAATAAACTTACTTGATAATATCCAATTCGCGGAACACCTTAGCTAATGCTGCTACCGCGCGATCTACCTGTTCCTTCGTGTGAGTAGCCATCAATGCTACACGTACCAATGTATCATGAGGAGCACAAGCAGGTGGGATTACGGGGTTGATGAACACACCTTCGTCAAAAGCACGTGCCGTAGCAATGAAAGTCTTCTCTGTATCACGTACGTAAAGGGGAATGATCGGTGATTCCGTATCACCAATTTCAAAGCCTTCCTCGCGAAAACGTTTTAATGCATAGCGCGTAACGTCCCACAAAGCTTCAATGCGTTCAGGCTCGTTCTGAATGATGTGCAAAGCCTCTAAGGCACAAGCCGTTGCAGCAGGCGTATTTGATGCTGAGAAGATGTAGGTACGAGCATTATGGCGCAACCAATTGATGATGCTCTCGTCAGCTGCTATAAAGCCACCGATTGAAGCCAACGACTTACTGAAAGTACCCATGATAAGGTCTACCTCATCAGTCAAGCCAAAGTAGTCACACACACCGCGTCCTTGTCGACCGAATACACCCAAGCCATGAGCCTCGTCCACCATGATTGTTGCGTTATACTTGTGCTTCAACTTAACAATCTCAGGCAAGTTAGCCAAGTCGCCTTCCATAGAGAACACACCGTCTACTACAATCAATTTCACAGCCTCAGGAGCACACTTTTGCAACTTGCGTTCTAAGTCAGCCATATCGTTGTGCTTATACTTTAAGCGTTGAGCAAACGACAGACGACAACCATCAACGATTGAAGCGTGGTCACGATCGTCACAGATTAAGTAGTCTTCACGACCTAACAAAGCAGGAATTACACCAGAGTTTACTGTAAAGCCAGTTGAGAAGCAAAGTGCATCGTCCTTGCCTACAAACTCAGCTAATTCCTTCTCTAATTGCAGGTGGAGGTCAAGCGTACCATTCAAAAAACGTGAACCAGCACAACCTGAGCCGTATTGCTCCATAGCCTTGATGCCAGCCTTAATAATGCGTTCATCGCCTGGCAGACCCGTATAGGCATTCGAACCAAACATTAATACGTGGTGACCACCCATTTCTACTTCGGTTCCTTGTTTGCCCTCAATGGCACGAAAATAAGGATACACACCTTTGGCCTTATATTCTTGCGGAAGTGTGTACTTCGCTAATCTGTCTTGTAAAATTCCCATTTGTTTTACTTTGAATGTAAAGAGGCTAAAAGGGGTGGGGGATCTTATTACTTTATCTCCTTTTGCTCTTCTATATTATAATTTTTGGGCAAAGGTACACAAAAACTTTAATTTATGTGTAATTTAATTATAAAATGCGCACATTTGCCAGGTTTTTATGCATTAATCAGCTCAAATCGTTATTTCAGTACAACGCGGTCGCCTAAGAGTTTGGCCAGTTCGCGTTCTATCTGGCTTATTTCCATATACTGTCGCATCAGCTGTTTAGCCTTCTCGGGGGCATTCATGAGCTGAGGGTTACGCAGTTCTGTCAGCAAGTGTTTGAGTTGCTCCTTTACGATTGCGTGCTTATAGTCGTGTAAGATGCGAGGCACAACATTGTCAAGCCTATATTGTTCCTCAATGTAGAGGTCGCGCTGCTTACTGCTCAACACAAAGTCATCTTGTCCCACATCAGCCGCCAGTTTACTAATGCGAGGGTCAGGGTGATTTAAAAAGTAGGGGAGTGCCTTCCACCCTTGTTCGTCAACGTGGGCCAATGCCTCACTGAGCACTTGCTTATAGACTGCATTGTGTAGCGTGAGTCCGTCCGCTTGTAGGTCAGTGTCAATGTAGTGCACCACGCTTATCTGTTGCAAAGCCGCATTGCTCACCTCCGTTTGGTTCGCTGCCTTTTCTGCATCTGCTTCAGCCACGTCCTCAGCCGCGTCAACAACGTCCATAGGCATATCGCCATAACGTACGATAAGGGCCACCAACATACGTTCCTCGGCTAACTCCGTTTCGCCCAACATGAGTTGCTGCATGCGCTCTTCATCAGCAGCCATTGCCGCAGCCTCGTCGGCAGCATGTGCGTCGTCTGTAGCATTGCCTTCGGTTTTTTTACGTTCAGCCTGCAGCTTCGCACGGTGTTGCTTATTTATTTCATTAACAATAAGTTCTTCGCTAACGCTCAGACTGGTGGCACATTCGTGAATGTACATTTGGCGCACCACTTCATTGGGGATAACCGAAATGCTCTTCACCACGTTTGTCACCAATTCAGCACGTTTCAAGGGGTCGCTCTGTGCATCGCTCATCAACAAGTCTATCTTAAACTTGATAAAGTCCACCTGATGCGTATCAATGTATTTCTGAAACTCCTCAGCCTTGTGTTTACGTGCAAAGCTATCAGGATCATCACCGTCGGGCAGTAGCAGCACTTTTATGTTCAATCCCTCTGCCAACAACATATCAATGCCTCGCAAACTGGCTTTAATACCAGCCGCGTCACCGTCATAAAGCACCGTTATATTGTTCGTAAATCGGTGTAACAGACGGATTTGTCCCTCCGTAAGTGAAGTACCAGACGAAGCCACCACATTTTCTATGCCGCTTTGGTGCATAGAGATTACGTCAGTATATCCTTCAACTAAGAAGCAGCGTTCATGCTTTACAATAGCGCTTTTGGCCTGATAGAGTCCATAAAGTTCGTGGCTCTTGCTATAAATGTCGCTTTCGGGCGAATTGACGTATTTACCAACGTTTTTCTGCTTTTCTGTGTTCAACACACGGCCACCAAAGGCTACCACACGCCCCGAAACGCTATGAACAGGGAAGATAACTCGACCACGATAACGATCAAAGATTTGTTTATCCTCTGTCTCGAAGCACAATCCCGTTTTGAGTAAATACTCCTTCTTAAAACCATGCGAAAGGGCAGCCTGTGCCAACGCGTCGCGCTGTTCAAGCGAGTAGCCCAACGAAAACTTTCTGATAATATCGTCTCTAAATCCGCGCGAACGATAGTAAGCCATACCTATGGCCACACCGTCTACAGTGTCGTGCAGTGTTTTCTCGAAGTATTTACAAGCCCATTCGTTGAGGGCAAACATACTTTCGCGCTCATTTTGTTGAAGTTTTTCTTCGTTTGTAAGTTCCTTTTCCTTTATCTCGATGCCATACTTTCGTCCTAACCATTTAATAGCTTCGGGGTAGGTCATGTGTTCAAGTTCCATTAAGAAGTGAACAGCATTGCCACCTTTGCCACACGAGAAGCACTTATACATCTGTCTAGCTGGCGAAATGCTAAACGATGGGGTACGTTCGTTATGGAAGGGGCACAAACCCTTATAATTGGCACCTGCCTTTTTGAGGGTCACGAATTCACTCACCACGTCGACTATGTCGGTAGCGTCCATCACGCGTTGTATGGTTGCTCTGTCTATCATGCTAATGTGATTATGTGATTATGTGCTAATGAACTAATGAGCTAATTGCCTATATATTAATGAGTAAATATACGAATGCCTTAGAATACTATTAAACATAACACTGATTCTTTTCATTTTACGAGTGAGCAATATGCAATGCATATTATGACGGATATTATTAGCATTCACTCACTCTCTGTTGCTCCATCAAATAAGTTGCAAAGAGTTCGGCACCAAGGCGTACCATGCGCGGACATGGGCGCTTTTTATAATACTGCATTGTACGAGCTTCAGCCTCGGACGAGGCTTCAGGTTTTTTGAGCCCTAAAAGTTCGGCACAGATTATAGACCCTGTCTGCGACTTAAACTTTTCGGCTAATTGTTGGACAACGGTATAATTATGACTTTTGCCAGCTCGGTCGGATCCTTCGGTCGCTCCACAGTCAAGGCCGGCTAACATAAACATGCCACAAGCTGCACCACACGTCTGACGCATACGCCCTATGCCACCACCAAATGAGGCTGACATACGTAGTGCTTGTTCGCGCGTAAAACCGTATAAATCAGCAAAAGCGGCTACCACACTTTGCGAGCAATTATAGCCTTGCATAAAGTTGTCAACGGCTTGTTCCACCCGCTTTTGCGCCTCTTCTGTTGATATTTTGGGGCTTATCTGTTGCTTTTCTTTCATTATTATTCTACTTTTGCTGCAATAGGGTTTCTTCCTTCGTTAGAGTGAAGATTCTAGATGTCAATATTTAATCACAAAAATATGAATAAAATCAACACCATTAAAACCATTTTTGCTTTGGTTATCTGTGCTTTAAGTTCAGCGTCGTGTCAAATGAATTTTGACGAACGTCTACAGCATGAGGCTGAAGAATTTACCAAAAACAATTGTCCGCAAGAGCCTGAGGCTGGCACACGGCTTGACAGCGTAGCATACAGTCCTCAGAGTAAGACCTATACCCTATATTATAGCCTCTCGGCTGCTAACGAGGCTTTGTATCGCGAGCAGTCTACCCTACTCCATTATATGCTTCGTCAGCGATTAATTGACAATTCGGACTATAAGGAGGTAAAAGCCCAGCGTGTCACCTTTGCTTACGAGTATCGTTCGCAAACAACGGGTTCTGTGGTGTACGAGACGCAAATTAAGGCTGAAGAGTACGAACGATAAGTTAATGTGCAAATGTGAGAATGTGCAAATATATAATAATGCTTTTAATTATTCGTTTTACAATTACAAAGCGTTTATTTGTACATTCACGCATTTCTCACGCATTTTTACATTCAAGCATTTGCACATTCACTACAGTTCCTCTTCGATTGACTGTAAGCAGTGGGCTAATTGGTCTGGACATGAGGTGAGTTTGTTACCACAGCGAATGCCTTGTAGGCGTTCTATGACCTCTTCCTTCTTCATGCCCTTTACCAGTGCTCCAATGCCTTGCAGATTACCATTGCAGCCACCGTCAAAGCTAACGGAAGCTATACGGCCGTCGTCTGTAAGGTCGAGATGAATGCAGCGTGAGCAAGTACCTTGTGTTTGATAATCAATGTGTTTCATATCGTGTTATAAAGCAAAAAATGAGGTTATAAAGTTATATGCCTTTGATTAAGGCAGCGTAGAGTAAGTTAAACTATCTACCCTTTTTTATTCTAACTTTATAACCTCAGTAGTTTTCTTACGTTTACTGACAAACACGTCCTCCCTTCTTTAGTCCTCGGCAGGCTTCATGTTGGTGTAAACCGTCTGAACATCGTCAAACTCTTCGAGTCGTTCTACCATCTTGTCTATGCTTTCGCGCTCTTCGTCGGTAACGTCCTTGAGGTCGTTAGGAATGTAAGTAAACTCTGCAGCAAGTACTTCGAAGTCGTTCTCTTCAAGGTGTTTTTGAATCTGTGAGAAGCACTTAGGGTCGCCATAAATGGTTACGCTGTTTTCTTCTTCATCTTCGTCGTACTCGTCTTCTACGCCATAGTCAATGAGGTCGAGTATAAGTTCGTCCATGTCGACACCTTCCTTCTTACGGATAGTGAATACGGCCTTGTGGTCGAAGAGGTAAGCCAACGAACCCATTGTGCCGAGGTTGCCGTTAAACTTATTAAATACCGAGCGAACGTCGCCTACCGTGCGAGTAGCATTGTCAGTCAGTGTATCGACAAAGATAGCCACACCGTGAGGGCCATAGCCTTCATAGGTCATTGTCTTGTAGTCGCTTTGGTCTTTACCGCAAGCATTCTTGATAGCACGCTCAATGTTGTCCTTGGGCATGTTTTCGCGCTTACAAGTGGCAATGATAGCACGAAGGGTAGGATTGTTTTCGGGTTCAGGACCGCCAGCCTTTACGGCTACTGCAATCTGTTTACCTAACTTCGTAAATGTACGAGCCATGTGGCCCCAACGCTTCAATTTTGTTGCTTTTCTGTATTCAAAAGCTCTTCCCATAGGAGTATGTGATTTAAAAGTGCAAATGTGAGCATGGGTAACTATGCAAATAATTAAATGTGCAGATAATTAAATGTGCAGACGTACTAATACCCTTATTTGCTATTTTGAATATTTTTTGTTCTAATGATATGTTTTTTAGCTTTAAGATTATTAGGTTATAAAGTTTGATTACACTGATAGTCAGTAGATCTAACTTTATAACCTTCTAACCTATAATAGCCTTATCGCAGTGTTGCACCAAGTTGCTTTTCGAGATTAGTAATAATCTTCTTCATCACAGCATCAGTCTGCTTGTCATTCATCGTCTTCGTCTCGTCTTGCAAAACGAAGTTGACTGCATAGCTCTTCTTGCCATCAGGGAGTTTCTCACCTTCATATACGTCGAAGAGCTCTACCTTCTTAAGGAACTTCTTATCAGAGGCATAAGCGATTTGTTCTATCTGGCCAAACTCTACGCTCTTGTCGATGAGTAGTGCGAGGTCGCGGCTTACAGTGGGGAACTTGCTTATCTCTTTAAACGAGACGGGGCCCTTCTGTAAGTGCTTCATCATCATTGACCAATTGATCTCAGCGTAGTACACCTCTTGTTCGAGATTGAATTGGGCGGTGATAGCTTTCGCAACGATGCCAAACTCTACCATTACCTTTCCGTTGCGGTCGGTGAAGGTAAGGCTCTTGGCGAAGATGTCGTTTGTGCCTTGTACTACCTTTAAGCCGCCTAAATGTACACCCAGACGTGCCATGATGTTCATCACGTAAGCTTTAAGTTCATATACGCTTGAGGGTTCTGTAGCGTGTGCCCATGAGCCTTCTATGTGATTACCCATAAGCCAAAGGCCTAAGAAGTGGGCTTGACTATAAGCGTTGAGTGTGTGGTCGGCTGTGTGTTTGCTCGAATTGTAATAGTAGCAGTTGCCACTCTCGAAGAAGCGGAGGTTGCTATTCTTACGGTTTACATTGTGTGCAATGCTTTCAAGGCCTCCAAAGAGGAGCGTCTGACGCATTACGTTGAGGTCGCTGCTTAGAGGGTTCAGCACGCGTACGAGTTCGTCAGCAGTGTATACCTTGAGATCGTTATAATAAGCCGCTTTAGTGAGTGAGTTATTCAGTATCTCGCGGAAGCCTTGACCTACTAATTGCTCGGCAACGATATTCTCAAGCTTGTTGGCACGATCAACATCGCCTTTAATCGTAAGGCTTGACTTGACAGAGGTGGGTATCTCGACATTGTTGTAACCATAGATGCGCAGAATGTCTTCTACCACGTCGCAGGGGCGCTGTACATCAACACGATAGGCGGGAATTTCGAGGCTAATACCTTCGGCCGTTTCGCTTGTAATTTTCATTTCGAGCGAAGTGACTATCTCTTTGATTACTTCGACGGGAATTTCCTTACCTACGAGGTCGTGAACGTACTTATAGTCTAAGTCAACGTTAAAGTGTTTAACAAGTCCTGAAGCTTCAACGTCCTTTATATCCATGCTTATTGTGCCACCAGCCAATTCTTTCACCAAGAGAGCAGCCACTTTGAGGGCATAGATTTGTCCATCTGGGTCGACACCACGCTCAAAGCGGAAGGAGGCGTCTGTGCTAAGGCCATGACGACGTGCGCTCTTTCGAATCCATGTGGGGTGAAAGTAGGCGCTTTCGAGTAATATATCCTTTGTCGTGTCGTACGTGCCTGAGCCGCGGCCACCCATTACGCCAGCTATACACATGGGGGCTGAAGCGTTGCAAATGGCGAGATCACGATCGGTGAGCGTATGTTCTACGGCGTCGAGTGTTTGGAACTTTGTTCCGTTGGGCATGGCTTTCACTATCACCTTGCCACCCTCTATCATATCAGCATCAAAGCAGTGGAGGGGCTGTCCGTAAGCCATCATTACGTAGTTCGTAATGTCGACAATGTTGTTGATAGGACGTAGGCCAATGGTATTGAGTTTCTCTTTCAACCATTCGGGACTTTCCTTCACCTCACATCCTTTGATCGTTACTGCGCAGTAGCGAGGACAAGCTTCAGTGTTTTCTACCTCAACGTCGATGTTAAGTTCGTGATTATCTACTTTAAAGGCTGAGACGTCCATGCGGTGAAGCGCTGTCTTTTTGCCATTGCGAACGAGCCACGCGTAGAGGTCGCGTGCCACACCATAGTGTGAGCAAGCGTCAGCGCGGTTGGGAGTGATATCTACTTCGATTACGTAGTCACTCTCCAGACCGTAATATTCGGCGGCTTTGAGTCCTACAGGTGTATCTTCGGGTAATACGATGATGCCGTCATGGCTATTGCCTACGCCTATTTCGTCTTCGGCACAAATCATACCCAAACTCTCAATTCCACGCAACTTTGAGCGCTTTATGGTGAAGCACTGGTCACCGTCGTAGAGTTTAGTACCGATGGTTGCTACGATCACCTTTTGGCCTGCTGCTACATTGGGGGCGCCACATACGATTTGCTGTGGAGCGTCGTCTCCAAGGTCGACTTGACAGATGTGCATATGGTCGCTATTGGGGTGGGGCTCGCAACTTACGACGTGGCCTACGACCAATCCTTCCAGTCCGCCTTTGATGGCTTGAACTTCTTCTACACCGTCTACTTCAAGTCCTTCGCTTGTCAGCGCGTCGGCCACCTCTTGTGCGGTGAGGTCGAAGTCAACGTATTCTTTCAGCCATTTATAAGATATATTCATAATTTTGTGTTGTGACTTAAATTTCTTCTTTTGAGTAAGTTTTACCCTATATCTGCACACTTATAAAGTGTACAATACAAGTTTTGCACTGCAAAGTTACGATTTTTTCTTATGCAACAAAGGGCTTACAGAGGCTTTTTAGGTGCTTGCGCACGGCTCTTTCATTTAAGATTTCGTTGCTCACTTAAAAATGTTGTTTTTTATACTGTTTCAGCATCGAATCCAAATATTTTATTCACTATCTCAAGATTTAATTGCGTGTTCGGGTTATTCTCAAACACGTCAATATTTTTTGGACGTGTAATCTTCTGTTTTGTTAATAGAAACATTAAAAGCCTTGCAACGCCTGTTCTTTTGATTGGAACGGCACAATGAGAAGCGGTTGAACTTCTCATAAATGTCCAAGCCACGTCCAAGAGCTATAGTCCACCCGGTATCTGTTTTGATGAAGCGATCATGATCTGCCTTAAAGTCGTAAGTGAACTCTATGCCCATCGGCAGCAACTCATCTACCAAGTCGTTGAATGAGTCTATCATCTCTGCCACTTTCTCGTCATCGTCATTTTGCGTACTCAAATGAATTTTTATGGTGTCTTGCTGGGTTGACACATCTTTCACCATTTGTATGAAATCCACTAAATTGTCTATCTGATAAGGTTGGCGAATGAAAGGATCGGTTATGCAGATTTCCTTTGCTGTTCGCAAATAATCACCAAACAGATCTTTGTATGTCACCCCACCCTGGTTTTCTCTTATGGATATAGTCTTGGCTACAAGATGTTTTATGCGAGACCGAGAACCAGCCATTCTTGTTTCGTGCTTATTTTCCTGTCCATCGTTTTTATCCATATTCTGCCCATCGTTATCCTCCGTCGTATGGATTGACCTGTGCTCGATATTTTCAAGTGTTTCCACCTTTATGGTCTCGCCAGTTTTCAGCCATGTGTATTCAAACTTCGCCGGCTCGGTACAGAAAGTGCTGTCGATGACGTACAACTGGTCTTTAACTCGTTTGCGTCCTTCTGCCGAAAAGTCAATAAGTTCCTTAGCTTCCTCATCCGTTATCTTACCATCAGGATAGACGAGTTTCATCATACCAGAGAATGTTTTACGGATGGCAAGGTGGTTGCGTTCGGAAAGCGAACCGTCGAACTTGGCACATAATCATTCAACAATGCTGTGCGATCGTCATTGCGCAGAGCATGTAACACGGCTGCTATGTAGTCCGTGATGAGACCATACCCCTTAGAGAAGCTGTTCTTTTTCAACATCTTGATTTCCCATCCTGGATTATATAGATGCATACGGTCAAGGAATGCACCCTTGATGAAGGAAGTAGGAATGCTCTCAAACAGATGACTATTCTCCAACATATATGGCACAGTATGCTTTGTGTTGCCAACAAAAGACATAGATGCACTTGCCTCATGTGTACCCTTACCACGGTTGAACGACTTGTTAGCAAGATAGTTCTGCATCGTATCGATAAGTACAGCATCTACATTGCGACCTTTCTGCTGTTCAAACTCGTCCCATGCCACAACGTCCCAATAACCTACCAATCCAAGATTATGCTTCAAAGGTACTACCTTCACGAAAAAAAAGCGAAGAAGATGTGGTAAAATTGCGTTTTTAGGCAAAAGTTTTTCTTGATATGCTTAATTTTCAGCCCTTATTGTATCAAACTTTGTCTCTCTTGTATTATTCCGTATATCAAGGAAAATGAGTAACTTAGATGTGATAAAAAACAATACTCAAAACTCAAAGCCTTGAGCAAAATTACAAAAATTCCGTCAGAGATTCGCAACTTTTAAACAGCAATTTATCTGCCTAATTGGGGGCGGGTTTGTAACCCGCTGCAGCAGCAGAATGCTTTGAATATCTACAACATGCTGCTGCCGCGGGTTACAAACCCGCCCCCCAATTAGGCAGATAAATTGCTGTTTGAAAGCCCCTATGAAATGCTTCAGAACGTCCTAAATAGGTATTGGCTTACGTATATTTTACCAATAGCGTTTTTTGCTTTCATGTTTCATTTTATGTTTCAATTCGTTGATAATCAACACGTTCAACGACTGAAACATACGACTTTTATGTTTCACTTTTAGTTTCAATGTTTCATACTAAAAACACTGAGGGAGAAAAACAAAAACACTGTGGGAGCGATTCAAAACCCCTGTGGGAGCGATTCAAAAACACTGAGGGAGCGTGAAAGCGCTCCCTCAGTGTTTTGAAAAATGAAACATGAAACTAAAAATGAAACATTAAAGTCGTATGTTTCATTTTTCGAAATGACTGATATTCAATTACTTTATAACAAGAAATGAAACATGAAAGATAAATCAAAGGTTCTGAAAACGTATGGATATATGTGAGATAAACTTCAATAAAGATATCAATGAACATTATAATCCAGGGCACCATAAGGGGTGACAAATTTGCGCGATAAAAAATTGGAAGTTTTTTAGGGGCGTGAAAGTTGGGCTAACAATACGGATTGGAGGAATACTTACCAAAGAAATAAAATGAGGAAAAGCTCTATTTTAGAGCTTTTCCTCATTTTATTATTTTTCAATACGACTTGGAGGGAATGATTACAAAGCAGCCGCACAATCATCACTGATTATACGGCTGCTATTTTAAAGTTTACCTCACTAATTAGTTAGGGAAAGTAGGAGTAGTACCAAAGTCTTTGTAGCCAGAGTCGAAAAGGTCGACAGAATTTGAGATTTCTTCAACCATACCATCAGGCATAGCCTTCAAAGTGCCGTCTGCTACAAGAGCATCCATATCGGCCTTGAACTCATCGTACATTTCCTTATTGAAGCATTGCCACTTGTTACCATAGTCGCCAATGTAGAGTGCAACCTGACGAAGGAATCCCCAATGGTCAAAGTAGGGCAAGAGGTTGTAACCTGAAAGACGAGAAGTCTTACGAATGTAGTTCAACACATAGGGCATAGAGTTCTCCCACTGTGTACTACGTTCGTTTACATAACCACTCTTCACCCAGCAAGAGTTAGGATAGAGTTCAACCAACTTGCTATAGAGGCCATTCTTATTATTGTTCTGAACAGCAGCAACCAACTCATACTTATCAAAGCCCTTAGCCTTTTCGATAGATGAACCACCGTTTACATCATCAGTCTGACGGAGTGCTTCATACCAATCGGGAGCGAAGTCGGGTTTGCCATGAGTTGTGAAGTAGTTATACAACATGACGAAGGGGCAAAGCGTTTCGCCTACACCTACTTCACTGATGTGTAATGCATGAGCAGGGTTCTTAGCATAAGTGGTTACAGTTGAGTCTGACATGCTTTCGCAAATCTGACGCAAGGCGGCATTGTTCATAAGGTGCTTATTCAAGAAGGCCAAACGACGAGTACGGCTATAACGACGACCTACCACCATATCACCATCACCTACATCATACGAACCATTATCTTTCTTGGTTACAGGACCGCTTACTGCAATATCATTAATATTGTCTTGAATAAAGTGCTTACGAGCTGTCGGCCAAGCGTTGATCTTATCACTTTCGTGATAGCCCATCTTCATAACGTTGTAATATGAGTTCATGTTGTTAGTAACTTCACTCATACCTGCCCAACAGAAGTAGGGGTGCATCTGGTGTTGGTGACCCCACTCGTGTGAAAGACCCCAAATGGCATCGTTGTCATTGTAAACAAGTGTCTTGCAATTCAATACACGGCTCTCTTGGTTATGGTGGAATGATACACCGAAACCACCTTGGAACATGTAGTAAGTATAGTTGGTGTAAGCCATGGTACGATTGTCAGGTTCGCTATTATACTTCTTGAAACCTAACAAATCATGCTCCCACTGAATGAGTGAGTCAAGCACGTTCATGTACTGACGATAGCCAATAGAAGTACCATCTGTGGCCTTGCAATACTTGTGCAAGCCTTCTGATGTCCATACAGAGTGAACCTTTTTTCCAAGCACGTCCATACATACGTTCTTCGCATTAGCAGTGAGTTCGTGCATCTCGTCATTCGTCTTATCTTGAGAGAGGTAGCCATTTACATCACCATTAATGAAGTGAACAGTCAACTTGGGCTGCAACTCAGGATTAGCGTCGGCATAGTAGCAAATGTATGCTAAACCATCATAGTCGAAGTTGTAGTTGACAAAGTTTAATCCATTGTGCAAAGAGTAGCTGAAGCTCTGAGGATTACCACCATCGAAGTTTGAGCCATCCTTACCTACGTACCAAGCAGTAACAATCATAGGAACGCTCTTGCCCTCAGGCAATCCTGATACGGCAATGGCATGCTGTCCCTTTGTGATGTTGATACCCGTAACGCCCTGACGTTGGTCGTAGTACTTACCAGGAGCATTCCAGATATTACTTTGGGTAACGTAAGAAAGTTTAGCAGTATATTCGCCTACGCGATAGTTCTTGTCGTATGACTTGTCTAAGAGGCCAAGCGCGAGGTCGCGAATAAAGTCGTACTTAATGGTTTGAATCTGCTCTTTGGTTACGCCTTCTTTCAATGCTGACATTGAGTTGTCCGTAAACAATGCATTATAGTCGACTGCTTCGCTGTTATACTTCATGAAGCGCATCTCTGCACACGAAGCATTGTTGTTTGCAGCACTCAACACCTTTAGTTGAATTGACTTAACATCGTCTAATCCCGTAGTGCCCAAAGCGATAGGACCACCAGAATTGCCTAAGTCAACGGTAGTAATTAAAGTGTAAGTTGTTTCGCTACCACACTTTGCATAAACCGCTACCTTACCAAAGTTACCATTTGAATTGCCGTCTTGACGAGTTACATACTCAATGTAGTCAATGTGGTCAACGTTTTTGAAGTTATAAGTAAGGATTGCAGGATTGGTTTCAGAAACTACAAAATTTGAAGGCTGCCACTGACTATGCCAAAAGGTAGACTCATTATTATCGTACGTCTTCTCAATGCCATAGCCAGAATTAGTGGTATTAGCCGTTGCTGAAGCAACACTAACTTGGATATCCTTAGGTAACTCCTTAAATGACTCGTTACGACTTTGCGTAATCGTAAGCGTTTCACTCAACTTACTATCTTCATTAGCAAAAACGACATGTGCTGTACGTTCTTCACCCAACTTGTTGTATTGTACGTGAACGTAAACAACTCCATTATCGGCCTTACGAACGCTTACCCAGTCAGCATCTGAAGTAACCGTATAATCTACATTTGAAGTAATGTCATAGCAAAGCGTACGTTCAGAGTAGCTTACCGACTGAGAATGTGGAGCTACAATAACGGGAAAAGCTTCGCTTGACAATTTCACCTGTGCCATAAGCGGTTGGTAAGCAGTACCAGCTGCTAATGCTACACAAGCGAGCATTTGCTTTATGTAATTCATTGATTATTCTTTTTAAAATCTTGTAATTAAGTAGTTTGTTTAGAGAACGACCTTTTTACCATTTACGATATAAACACCCGTAGAAAGGCTAATAGTAGTTGTTCCCTGTACATTGCCTTGCCATACCAATTGACCTGCGCTGGTATACACCTTGACAGGAGTTGAATCCTCAGAAGCGAGCGTTAATACACCCTGTGCACCATTTACGACCAAAGCATTTTTACCAACGGTTATGTCGTTGATGCCAGCTGTTACTCGATTTACGAGATCCTCTTCAGAGTCTACTACATAGAATGATGGTGAGGTTCTAATCTTTAACTCAGGATAGTAAGTCGGGACGATTTCACCATTTATAATTTCTTTTTGAGCATTCGCAAACACGAAGTAACCTGCATACTTTGAATTGTTGATAGTAATAATGTCGTCATCAGCAACATTATCACCACTTTCATTCACAAAGTTTACCGAAACACCATCGGTGTAATCTCTCATGTCAAGCACATAAGGCAAAGCAGTTGCACGCAGCTCAGACTTCGTACCCTTAATCAGATAGTAATAGCGTGTACCATCAATACGCTTATTGTTCAACTTTCCTTTAATATCAATTGCTTGAGCTGAAGCATCCTGAGGCAAATACTTGATATTTGTCATAGCATAGTCAGGCAACGACTTGTAAGTCAATTTATTGTCTTGGCAAGTCATTGCATAAAGCGTACTATTCTCAGGCAACGTTACCGAAGTAAGTTCATTATTCTCAACAGCGATGTACTTCAGTCCCAAGGCTTTCGATACGTTCAGGCTACCAATCTTATTATTTTCTGCAAAAACCTGACGCAAGCCAGACACTTCACCACCAATAGAGAGTGAGGTGAGTTTGTTATCGCCACACATAATGGCTGTAAGTGAAGGTGCATTTACAGAAAGGGAAGTCAAAGCGTTTTCAGAACACTTCACAACGTCCAACTTTGAGTTAGAAGAGAGTGACAATCCTGTTATCGCATTTTTGCTAACATTGATATGCTGCAAGTCTGAACCTGAGAATGAGAATGATGAAGTAAGTTTATTACCAGCAATGTTCAGATTTTGCAAGTTAGCATTCTTTGAAGCTGAGATAGTCAACTTACTCAAAACATTATTTTCGCAATTCAAGTCAGTTAACACACTACATGCTGACAAGTCAAGCGAAGCAATCGCATTATTCTGACAGTAAAGCGACATTAAGTTAGGTGCGCCCGTGAGATCAATAGCAGTTGCACCAATGCCGTCACAAATAAGCGTACGTAACTTTGAAGTAGAGCTAATGGTAATCGTTGAACCTGCAAGCTCACCAGTAAGCGTAAGTTGGTCTTCGTCTGTTGCCGTAATTTCAACAGGACCATTACCCCAGTCTACAGTCGAACCGCTACCAAGCTGATTTACCTGCAGCGTTACAGTCTCGCCTGCCTGTTTGTTGGTGGTAATCTTCACCACATCGTCTGCCATAGCAGGCGAAATGGCAAGCATACCTGCTGCCAACAACGAAACAAAGAGTTTGTTTTTTTTCATAGAAAGTGTAAATGTAAATTAGATGTCGATATGAGTTATGCGTCCGTTTTTCGTCCTAATCTATTGGTTATATAAAAGGATTTTATCATAAACAGACACATTATGCAACGCAAAGTTGCAGAAAAATACACTAAACAGCAACACTTATTGCATTTTTCTTTCTTCTTTTTGTTTTTTTAGTATCGCAACGCAATTTATTTTAAGTTACGAACGATTTATGAGAAGAAATTGAGGACTTACACTTGCGTTGTCAATACAAATGGAATATACGTTCCATTAGTTTCCACTTTTCAGCGGATGCCGCATGCGCATCGGCCTTTTGATAATGGGATGTTAACTCCTCCCATTCTGCTTGGCGAGGATAAGTAGACATACGTTGCATCACATCGTTCCACTCTGCATCAATAGGCAATTCTACTATCATAAACAGACGAGTACCTAAAAGGTATATTTCCATTTCAAGCACTCCAGCTTTTTTAATTCCTTCAAGTATCTCTGGCCAAATACCCGCTTGCGAATGCAGTTGCTTATACGCAGCTATGAGTTGAGGGTCATCACGTAAATCAAGCGTTTGACAAAAACGTTTCGTTTGCCCATTAAACTTTCTTACCTCATATCCTTCTGTTAACTCTTTCATAATTTTAATTAGATGTTATGTACTACAGATACGAAATAAAGCCACTGTTTATCAGTGGCTTTATTTCTTTCAATAGGAGAGAAATAGAATTGATGATTGTTACTATTCTCTTAATATGTGGTTCTACTAGAATTCGTGTGGGTTAACATTCAAAGAATGGTGCTAACAAGTATGACGGATTATTCACTATAGTCTAAAGGAATCGACTGTACACAACCAGAAATGAGGAAATATATACAAGCCGTGGTCAACTATGGTACAAGTTTGCTTGTTAACTCACACTAATTCTTGCAGAACCTAATATGTAAGTATTCAATTATAAATTATCAACTATCCACCGAAGTTGTCATACATGATACTTTCGGGCTCTACACCTAAGCCGTCTAACATTCCGACAACGGCCTTTGACATAGGACCAGGACCACACATGTAGTATTCGATATCCTCGGGAGCATCGTGATCCTTCAAATAAGTATTATACATTACTTGATGAACGAAGCCTGCTGTATACTTTACGCCTGCTGCATCAGCGGCAGGGTCGGGACGGTCGAGCGCAAGGTGGAAATGGAAGTTAGGGAAGTCCTTCTCTAATTGCAAGAAGTCTTGCAAATAGAATACTTCGTTCAGTGCACGCGCACCATAGAAATAATGCATTTCACGATCGGTTGTGTGCAAGGTTCGCGTCATGTGCATAATTTGTGCACGCAACGGAGCCATACCTGCACCACCGCCTACCCAAATCATTTCCTTCTTCGAATCAAAATGTGGGTGGAAATCGCCATAAGGGCCACTCATGATAACCTTGTCACCTGGTTTGAGCGTAAAGATGTATGAAGAAGCAATACCAGGATTAACGTCCATAAAGCCACTACGATCGGCCTTAAAAGGAGGAGTGGCTATACGAACGGTCAACATAAACACGTCACCCTCTGCTGGATAGTTGGCCATAGAGTAAGCACGCACGGTAGGTTGCGTGTTCACACACTTCAAAGGGAAAAGACCAAACTTCTGCCATGCAGGTAAATACTCCTCACCGATAAGGCTCTTATCAATATCCTTATCATAGTCCATACTAAATGCAGGGATTTTAATTTGAGCATACGAACCTGGCAAGAAGTCCATGTGTGCACCTGCGGGCAACTGCACCTTAAACTCTTTGATAAAGGTTGCAACGTTCTTGTTTGAAATAACCGTACACTCGTACTCCTTAACACCTAATACGCTATCAGGCACTTGTACTGAAAGGTCTCCCTTAACTTTGCACTGACAACCTAAACGATAGTGTTCCTTAATTTGCTTACGAGTGAAATGACCTTTTTCTGAATCAAGAATTTCGCCTCCGCCTTTAGGTACTTGACACTTGCACTGACCGCAAGAGCCCTTTCCACCACATGCAGAGGGTAAGTATATACCATTATCAGAGAGGGTCGTTAACAAACTTGCACCCTGCTCTACTTCTACTTCATCTTTACCGTTAATCGTTATCGTAACTTTACCACTTGGCGAAAGATATTTCTTTGCTACAAGCAATATGATTACCAACAGGAGTATAATCACCAAGAATACTCCGATACTTGATAAAATTAAATTCAAATCCATTGTTTCTTGATGTGATTAAATATTCAAACCTGAGAAGCACATAAAGGCCATTGCCATGAGACCTACAGTGATAAATGTGATGCCCAATCCTTGAAGAGGCTTGGGTACATCAGTATAAGCCATCTTTTCACGAATAGCTGCTAAAGCTACAATAGCTAACAACCAACCAATACCTGAGCCTAATGCGTAAACAAAAGCATCAGCCACATTACCGATATATTGTGTACTACCTGGCTCCATACCTATACGTTGTTGCATAAACAAGCTGGCCCCCATAATGGCACAGTTTACAGCGATAAGTGGTAAGAAAATACCCAACGCTGCATAAAGCGAAGGTGAGAAACGTTCTACTACCATCTCAACCAACTGCACAATACCTGCAATAACCGCAATAAACAGTATGAATGAGAGGAATGACAAGTCTACACCTGGCATAATACAATCAGGACCTAACACCTTTGTTTGTAACAAATAGTCAACAGGTACGGTAATTATCAACACAAAGATAACGGCCACACCAAGTCCGAGCGCTGTCTTTACATTCTTCGAAACGGCTAAGTATGAGCACATTCCCAAGAAGAAAGCAAATATCATATTGTCCACAAATATTGAGCGGACGAACAGGCTTAACAAATGTTCCATTGTTTTTCTTTATAGCTAAGGGCATAAGCAATACACCCTTAATTGTTTTTATTACTTCTTTTTTGTTTCACGCTCGTTATAAGCACGATGTGCCCAAATAAGGCAACCTAGCAAAATAAGCGCCATTGCAGGCATTGTCATCATACCATTGTTTACGTAAAAACCTCCGTTTGAAGCATAGATGCTTTCGGGAATAACACGTAAGCCAAGCAATGTTCCGCTACCAAAAAGCTCGCGAACAAAGCCTACTGCTACAAGCACCCATGCATAACCCAAACCATTACCTATACCATCAAGGAACGATTCCCAAGGACCATTCATCATAGCAAAAGCCTCAAGACGCCCCATCAAGATACAGTTCGTAATAATCAAACCTACATAAACGGATAATTGTACGCTAACATCATAAGCAAATGCTTTTAACACCTGCGAAACTAAGGTTACCAAAGTCGCAACTACAACCAACTGCACAATAATACGAATGCGGCTTGGGATTGTCTTGCGAAGCAATGATATTATAACATTCGAAAAGGCCGTAATAACCGTAACCGAAAGTCCCATCACAATAGCAGGTTCAAGCTGCGAGGTGACGGCTAAAGCTGAACAGATACCTAATACTTGAACTGCAACTGGATTGTTCAAGTTTAAAGGTCCCGTAAGTGCTTCTCTATTTTCTTTTGAAAACAAACTCATTTTATAAAGAATGTTTGAATGATTATTATAGGAGCAACCATAATTACCGCTTTATTGTTTGGCAATAATGATTATCCTTTTTCCAAAATTATTTATTAAGCGTTTGAAAGTAGCCTAAATATTGTTGTAAGCCGTCATGCACCATATTGGCTACACCATTTGACGTGAGCGTAGCACCTGTAATGCCATCAACTTGCGTATTTTCCTTTCCAGGTTCAACCTTACCATTCTTTACAACTGTAAGAGCCACATTTTGTGTATCATCAGTTGCGAAAAGGTGCTTACCCTTAAATTGATCCTGGAATTTCTCTTCAGCAATTAAAGCACCAAGGCCTGCCGTTTCGCTCTCATGCGAGAAGTATGCGCCATAAACTGTTTGCAAATCAGCGTTAATAGCCATATAACCCCAAAGGCCACCCCAAAGACCGCGTCCCGTCATCGGAACAAGATACTTTGTTTCGTTATCAACCTTGCAAACATAAACGGGAAGACAGTCTGCAGAAATTGACTTATTTTCCACTTTAAAGCCATCTGCTTCCTTATTCTTACCTTCAGCTACGACTGAGCCATCTGCCTTTACAATCATATCGGCCACAACATACTCATTGTACTTTGCTTCAATGTCACTCGCACTTTCCAAGCCACGAATATTGAGTGCTGCCAAGATTTGCTTTTTCTTATCAAGTGCAACATTCTGATCTTGAGTGGGCTTTAACGCTGAAGAAACGAAGGCAAGCAAGAATGCAACGATAACGACCATTACCGCCGCATAAATTATTGTGTATGAATTTTTATTTGTATTCATTATTCTTATCATTTAAGAGTCTATAAAAGGTCTTTAATTTCTTACCTTTTACACATCTATTACTTACTTGCTCGCTTTAAACGTTTATTAATGTTACTCTGAACAAAGCAGTAGTCAATTAACGGAGCAAACATATTCATAAACAAAATTGCAAGCATCATGCCCTCAGGATAACCTGGATTAAGCACACGTATCAAAATAGCCAATGCACCAATAAGGAAACCATAAATATACTTACCCTTTTCTGTACGTGCACTTGTAACAGGATCGGTTGCCATAAACACAGCACCGAAGCAAAAACCACCCGTTACGATATGTTCATACCAAGGCATTTGCGCAACCTCGTTGTTTGCAAGCCCTATCATATTAAACAATACAGCTACGATTGCACCACCGACAAAAACACTTATCATGGTACGCCATGAGGCAATTTGAGTGTAAAGTAATATAATAGCGCCTAAAGCTATGGCTATCACAGAAGTTTCTCCAATTGAACCAGGAATAAATCCTAATATCATATCGCTCAGACTTGCACTTGGAACAATACCAGCTGCTGCCTGACCTAAAGGAGTTGCCATTGTCGCGCCATCAGGTAAAGCATAGCCTAAACCGCAAATTTGCTCACCAGCAACCCATACCTTATCACCACTCATACTAGTAGGATAAGAGAAGAAGAGGAATGCGCGTGCTACCAAAGCAGGATTGAAGATATTCATACCCGTACCACCGAATATCTCTTTACAGAAAATTACTGAAAAGGCTACAGCCAAAGCAATCATCCACAAGGGACAACCAACAGGAACAATTAAGGGGATTAAAATACCCGTAACAAGATAGCCCTCTTGTATTTCTTCATGCTTCCATTGCGCAACAGCAAATTCAATACCCAAACCTACTACGTACGATACGATTAGCTTAGGCAATACAAGTAAAAAACCATAGAAAAACATTGACCAGAAACTTGCTTCAGCTAATTTCCCTGCTGCAGCAGCATTCTGATAGCCAATATTATACATACCAAACAACAGAGCCGGCAACAATGCAATTACCACAAACGACATTATACGCTTTGAGTCAATCGCATCATGAATGCTCACACCATTACGTGAAGTTGTGTTAGGTACAAGCATAAAGCTTTCAAAGCCTTCAAACAAAGAATGGAAGGCCTTTAACTTACCACCCTCTTCAAAATTGGGACGTAACTTATCAAAAATATCTTTTATCATATTTTTATGCGTTTTCTTTTCTTAATATATCAAGACCTTCACGCACGATGCGTTGCAGTTCAAGTTTTGAAGAGTCTATAAATTCAGCTACAGCGAAGTCCTCAGGAGCGACCTCATAAATACCTAAAGCCTCTTGACGGTCGATATCGCCCGTAATAATAGCCTTAATTAGATAGCTTGGATAAATATCCATAGGGAACACGCGCTCATACTCCGCACTCATTATCATATGACGTTCACCGCCTTTAATACGACAATCAAGGTTATAAGCACGCTTCTTACCCAACAACCATGAGAAGTAGCTATGGCTAGTTGAGAAGGTGTTAATACGCGGTGCTATCCAACCAAAAGCCTCATTAACATCATCGCCCTCAGGTATAGCACAAACTTCTGTGCTAAAAGCACCTAAGAAATCATCAAGGCTTGATTTGTAACCTACGAATGGATTACCATTAATAATGCGTACATGTTCCGTAGTATTCAATTGCGTTCCAATCAAATCGCGCAAGGGAGCACCCATCAATGTCTCAACATAATGAGGTTGACCAACACAAGCACCAGCGATAGCGACACGACGTGTGAGTGAAACTTTTCCTGTACGTACCAAACGTCCCAAGACAATTACCATTTCAGCCCCCATTGTCCAAACTACTTCGCCTTTATTAACAGGAGATACATGATTAATATGTACACCAACGTTACCCGAAGGGTTGGGACCATCAAATACACTAACTTCAGCCTCTTCAATAGGTAATAATTCTGAGTTGATTTGGTCTGGACAAATACCTAAATGCACCTTTGCAATCTTAGCCAAAGTACGCACCCCAAGTTTAAAGTCCTGTTCCATTCCCTTTGACACAAAGCTAAAGTTTGCAGCCAAAGGCATTTTACTAAAAGTAGAAACAAAGATAGCCTTTGGCGCATCGTTAGGATTAGCAATAACATCATAAGGGCGTTGGCGTATAAAGGCAAACAAACCGCTTTGAAGCAGCAATACCTTTGCATCTTCAGCTGACATATTAGCCCAATCCTTTACTTCAAAGTCTTTAAACTCTTGTGTACCATTTGCTTTTATACGGAAGCGAAGCAACTTACGACGATTACCACGCTCAACACCCACCACGGTACCACTAACAGGCGATACAAAATGTATACGTTCTGTAGCTTTGTCAACGAATAAGGTCTGACCTGCTAATACGCTATCACCTTCTTTCACCACAGGGCGAGGCACTATTCCAGGAAAGTCTGTAGGCATCACAGCATATTCATCGCTCATTTGAGCCATTGCAAGCTGAAGTACAGCCTCACCTTTCAGCGTAAGGTCTAACCCCTTTTTAATTTTGTATAAGGTTTTCATGAATTAAAAAATATATTTTCGCGCAAAAATACATATTTAAAACGAATAATACGATATTTTAACCCTTTCATTTGGCGAGATGTCTGAAAAATAGCCCTTTTCCTTTGCTCATCAAATACGTTGCAGTAACTTTGCAAACCAAAAGTTCATTTGTATAATTAATCAATATGGAACAACAAGATTTAAATCAGACTCAAGTTCAACCAACTGAGAGCACGCAAGCCACTTCCTCTCAGATTCCCCCCATTCCCACAGAAACACCATCGCAACAACCGCCCAAAAGTAAGAAGAAAACACTTTATATCGTCATTGCTGTTTTAATCGTACTACTCATTGGAGGTGGTGCATGGTTCGTCTATGCGAACAATACTGCATCACAAGAGGAAATGGCTTACCAGATCCTTGAAAACAACGATAATCCACAAGACTATCAAGACTTTCTTGAGAAGTATCCCAATAGCGAACACGCTGACGAAGTACGTCAACGCTTAACAAAGTTAGAAGAGATGTTAGCTAAATGGAATACAATTGCTCTCTCTGACAATGTTAATGATTTTATCAATTTTAAGAATACCTACAGCGACATTCAGTATGGCCGTTTATGTGATATAAAAATTGACTCATTAGATTTCATCATTGCCCAAAAGCAAGGCACACCAGAAGCATACCAACATTACCTTGACTCACACCCTGACGGACGCTATGCCTCTGAAGCATCTATCGCACAAGGCACTTTGCGCGATCAAGAGGTTGATGAACAAGATCGCCAACAAATTTGCAGCGTCGTTACGGAATTCTTCAATGGCTTTGCATCACTTGACGACAATCGTATTTGCTCTAACATTGCTTCTACTATGGACAAGTTCCTTAAGCATAGCAACGTAAACAAGTCAAACGTGCTTTCAACTATACATGGTATGTTTAATGAACACATACAATCATGCCAATTCAATGTTAATCGTGACTTCCAAATTAAGCGTAATGGTTCGTCATACATTGCAACCTTTACAGTAGACCAACATATCGAACGCGATAATGAAGGTAAGACTTTTGGACAATACAAATGCACTGCAGTCATTAGCGAACAAATGCTTATCACATCGCTTACAATGGACGAAATTTCGTCACAACAAAATAATTAGCAACTTGCTTTTTATATTAGTTTAATCATATAAATACGCATATACAACATGCTGACTATCAACTCTTACGAAGAATTTGAAAAATACCTTGGACAAGAACTTGGCAAGTCTGAATGGCTTGAAGTTGACCAAGATCGCATCAATGCTTTTGCCGATGCTACACTTGACCACCAATGGATTCACGTTGACCCTGAAAAGGCTAAAAATGGACCTTTTGGTCAAACCATTGTACATGGTTACCTAACCCTCTCACTCCTCCCCTACATGTGGGAACAAATCATCAAGGTAAACAACCTGAAGATGATGGTAAACTACGGCATGGATAAGATGAAATATGGTCAAGCCGTACTCAGCGGGCAAAGCATTCGCTTAGTTGCTACATTGCATAGCATTGCTAACCTTCGTGGTATCTGCAAGGTAGAGATTAAGTTCACCATTGAAATCAAAGATCAAAAGAAGCCTGCCCTCTCGGGTATTGCCACCTTCCTTTATCACTTCAACTAAAAGTAACGGACATTCATACGCAAAGGGCATACAAGTAAGCCACTTGTATGCCTTTTGCGTTTCACCCCAATTACGATGGACACTTACTTAACCTTAAAAACATCTGCTGAAACCCAATTAACCGAGAAACGATCCAAATTTTTAGCCTTTGCCCTACACGTCGCCTCAGAAGAGGAGGCTAAAGAAATGATTTCTCTTTACAAGAAAGAATACTATGATGCCCGCCACGTTTGCTATGCTTATGTTATAGGAAATGAATCCGAAATCACGCGAGCTAACGACGATGGAGAGCCAAGTGGTACTGCAGGGCGTCCTATATTAGGTCAAATTCTTTCGCGCAGCCTTACATACACGTTAGGAATTGTCGTACGCTATTTCGGAGGAGTAAAGTTAGGCACAGGCCCTTTGGGAGTAGCTTATAAAACTGCCATTGGAGAAGCCTTAGATGAAGCAGAAAAAATAGAAAAAATCGTTACCCATACATTTATCATTTATACTCCATACACTGAAGCAGACATCGCCATGCGTTTCATTCGGGAAGCAAAAGCAGACATTATACAACGTAATTATGATGAACAGGGAACATTCTTAACGATTGAGATAAGAAAAGATGACGAATTAGCATTACGTGAAAGGCTTTCCAAAATACTAACATTAAAATTTATAGGCAAAGAAAATGATGAATAACATTACATTTGAACCATTAAAAGATACAGACTTACAATACGCATGTCAACTATATGAAGAAGCTTTTCCAATAGAAGAACGTCGCGATACGTCCGAATGGTTACTTCAAAACAAGCAAAATCCGCTATTTAACATTCTATGCATTAAGCAAAACCAAACCTTTCAAGGTATACTTAGCTATTGGACATTTGAGTCTTTTCACTACATTGAGCACTTTGCCATATCACCTCAGCAACGAGGGAATGGCATTGGCTGTGCTGCGTTAGAACTCTTCATGACAACACGCACGCAATATCCAATCATTCTCGAAGTAGAACCAGACGTAAATGATACCACGCATAGACGTATTCTATTTTATAACAGGCATCGTTTTCACATCATTGAACATCCCTACTTACAACCATCATATCATAAAGGAGGCTCCTCTTTCCCACTGAACATCATGTGTAACGATGTGAACTTTGCAAATCACAACTTTAACAACATTGTAAGAACAATTCACCAACAAGTATATCACTATAAGTAGGTATTCAAAATTAGTTTATATTAATCATGTTCCGAATTAGTCGATATGCCTTGGCGCATTCTTTCGCCCAGAAACATAGGTTTCATCGGTCACGTAGCCCGCTACGCTCCCTCTTCAACCTATGTTTCTGAACGAAATACTGCACCAATTCATATCAACTAATTTTGAGCACCTACTTACCAAATAGGAGCTGCGAAATTCTTTACATAGATTTACTGCAGCCTATACTTACGGCCCATTCTGATACCGTTTGCTTATTTTCTTTATTCAAAATACGTATGATAACAACACTTATAGTGTCAAAAAGATAGCGGCTTTTTCGAGAACACTTTTTCAAGAAAACTCATATATGCATTTTACGGAATAGCAAAAAAAAAGCACGCAGCTATATGGCTCGTGCTAAATGTTGTTAGTTTTGGTGTCTTAACAAGTAGGAGGAAGGTTACTTCAATGAGATAGTAAGGTCCTTTTCGCCTTCTACTACATTAAGCTTGCCCTCACGGAGCAACCAACCAAGACCGAGGAAAAGATCCTTGTCAGAACGAGTCTTGATAGCCTTCTTCAATTCTTTACCCGTAAGTTCACCACCCTCGTTAAGGGCTTCCCAAATCTTGCCAGCTAAAGCGCCAGCCTTTTCTTCGAACATACTATAATTTATGTTAGTTAAACATGGTTGAGAGGAATGCGGTTGTTAACATTACCCCTTTAAAACGATAGCAAAGGTAAAGAAAGTTAAGTGAAAGGAAAAATTTTTTACTGAAAATCAATACTTTTCAACCTTTAAGACTGTTATTTGCCTTATAAAGTTCTCAAATTCTAAGGATAAAGTACTATATTAGCATATAATTTTTATGAATAAATACTTTTCTTATGAATAAATCGAAAACTCTCACCGTATACAATGCCTCGGCAGGCTCGGGTAAGACGTATACGCTGGCTTTAAAATACATTGCACTAGCTTTAAAAGGCGAAGCATTTGATAACGAAGAGACGGGACGCACGGAATATCGCTTTAGCAAGAACGACTATACGCACATCCTCGCTGTGACTTTCACTAACAAGGCTACAGCCGAGATGAAGGGGCGCATACTGAAGTACCTCTTTGCGTTGGCTAATCCTAGCTTTAGAGAGGCCGACGACTTGGGGTTTCTACAAAAGATTATGGTCGAGACGTGTTTGACGGAGGCTGAGGTGCAACGCCGCTCGGCTGAAACGTTGGAGGCCATTATGCAAGATTATGACCACTTTAAGGTAGAGACTATTGACTCCTTCTTCCAAACGCTGCTCACCAGTATGGCGCACGAGATGAACCTGCCTCGTGGCTTTAAGGTCGACCTTGATGATAAGGCTTTGGTGGCTGACGCAGTGAATAACTTCTTAATAAAACTCAAAGGCGACAGCAAGGGACGTAGCGCGATGAAACGCGTCATTTCCCTCCTCAATGACTACATTGAGCAAAAGAATAAGTGGGACATTAGCAAGGAACTGACCAAATTCGCGCAAGAGAACCTCTTTAAAGACCTGATGATGAATAAGGAGGAGGTGCTAACGGCGTATATGAATGGCGACGCATCGCAACTCTATGAGCTACGCACGCGACTGCGCAATAAGATAAAGGAGATTGATACTGAACTCAAACAGCGCTGCAATGAAATAAAAAAGTTAATAGGCAGAATAGCGGCAAAGCCACAATATCAGGAGGATAAGACGCTAAAGATTTCGCCTATTGTAACGTATATAGAGAGAGTCTTAAATCACACGCTATTCCCCGTCGAAAAGGGCAATACTTCTACTCCTGCTCTTATAAAAAAAATGACTGATGCAAGTTTACTTAAAGACTTGGTGGACGAATTGCTGTATGCTCCTTTTAAAAAGAAGAATAAGAACTATACGGATAATGATTTATTATCACTCATTGAACAGACGTTTGAGTTGAGCGAACTTTGCAGCAAATATCAGGTAGTTTACAGCACTTGCCACCTCACGCTGCAAAAGCTAAGCACACTGAGCCTATTGAGCGATATCAGTCAGGAGGTAAAGCGACTCATGGCCGAACGTGGTACACACCTATTGGCCAACACGCCCCAACTGTTTGGTCGCATGGTCAAGGCCGAGGACGCTTCGTTCATATACGAGCGCTTGGGCACTACGCTGCACCACATTCTGATAGATGAGTTTCAAGATACTTCGCACGCTCAGTGGCAAAACTTTAAGTTACTCATTAGCGAGATGTTGAGCCAAGGGCAACAATGTATGTTGGTAGGTGACGTTAAGCAGAGCATCTATCGCTGGCGCGGTGGCGATTGGGGCATTTTAGGTAATATCGACACTGAAGAAGGCATTGGCCGCTATGTTGACCGTTTGCCCAAAATGGTGAACTATCGTAGTCAACCGCTCATTGTGCGCTTTAATAATGCTTTCTTTATGAAGGCGGCCTCGTACTGCGACTGCAACTCGTCTACGCGCACTGAGGGGGAAGTAGAATGGGCGGTGCCTCAAAATTGGCAAGAAGCTATCTATGAGGGGGATCTGAAGAACAAGTTTGCTGAGGGCGAAAGCGAGGATACCTTAGTTGAGCAACGCAGCACAACCACCGAGGCACAAGGGGTAGATAAGAGCACAACACAACACGTTATACCGATGAAGAGAATTTATCAAGACGTGGTACAAATAGCTAATAAAGGGGGCAACGAAGTGGGCAAACCTAATGGCTACGTGTTCATAAAGTTGCTTGACAATGATTACGAGGAGCAAGCACTTAAAGAATTGAGTCAAAAGATTGACTTAGTAAAGAAAGAATGCCAAATTGAATATAAAGATATGCTCATATTGGTGCGCAAAAATCGTGAAGCAAAAAAGGTGGTTGACTATATGCAAGACAAGCGCCCTGACTTACCCTTAACGACCGAAGAAGCTTTTATGTACAGTGCGTCGAACATGGTTAACTGCTTGGTGAATATCCTGAAGTTTATAAACGACATGGATGCGCTAAAGGCCGAGATCGATAATGCGCTAACCGAAGAGGATAAGGCCAATGCTATAAAGAAGTACGATGAAGGTGCCAAATACCAACTTTCCCTCTTCCGCCTTCAGCAATGTTATGACAACTTGACGGAAACGGCTCAAAAGAAGGTGGACGACACTACTGACTATGCAGTTGTGCTGAGCAAGTTTATGGACAAGCTAAAGGATGAGCAATGGCGTACGGAGTGTCACCACATTCCGCTATACGAACTGTTGCAAATATTTATGCGCGACCTCGCATTTGACGAGTTGAACAATCGAGGGCAGTTGGGGCAAGCGACTTATTTGCACAGCTTTATGGACGAAGTAGTTGCTTTTGCCGACGAGAAGACATCGGATATTGCAAAATTCGTTGCCTACTGGGAGGAGTCGCTCGCCACGAAATCGATTGCTACCAACGCATCAGACGCTATTAGCGTGATGACCATTCACAAAGCGAAAGGATTGGAAAAACATACGGTGTTTATACCTTTCGGCAATATGGACTTGGAGAGCGATAAGGCAGGAATGCTTCCAGCCACACTTACGTGTGACGTAACAGAGATTACGAGACACAACGCTGAAGCTAAGGAGCTATTGGGGGAGCTGCCTGTCATACCTATTACTATGGGTAAGGAGATGGACAATTCGTTCTATCACGATTGTTATGCCTACGATCACTTGCAACAACGCGTGGACAATCTTAACACGCTCTACGTGGCCTTTACGCGCGCTGGCACTAACTTGTTTGTTTGGAGTCAGGATAAGAAGAAGGGAACGCAAACTACCTCAGCCTTACTAAAAGCTTTTGTTAGCAATGAGGAGGCAAAGATAGATGAAGAAGATCAGAAGCCTTACTACGAGTTTGGCAAACTTGAACCTCTCACTCAAGCAGCGCCTAAGACTGATGAAGCGAAACAAGAATTAAAGGCAAACGTCAACCCATTTGATGACAACGTGAAACCAGAAGACGTTGAGATAGCACTGCAACCAAGCCATTTGCAGAACGTGCAGTTTGTGCAGTCGGCAGAAGCTAAAGAGTATATGGGGCTACTGCCCGAAAAGGATGCCCAAAAAGAAGTGGCACGCCAACGTGGTAAGTTTTATCACGACCTATTGTCGCGCATCGATACACTCGACGACTTGCCTCGCGCATTGAACGACTTGGTGACAGAAGGTATAATTACCGAAAGCGAAAAGGCCAAGCACGAGGCTTATGTTAGGAAATGCATTACGAGCAATCCGATGTACAATAAGTGGTTTGACGGTTCGTATCAGCTATATAACGAATGCGACATATTCTTATTAGCCTCTAACGGCACTATGAAGGTACGTCGCCCCGACCGCGTAATGATTAATGACCACGAGGTGATTATCGTTGATTACAAAACGGCCAAGGATCACGAGGGCTATGAGAGCCAGGTGAGCGAATATCGCGACTTGCTGCATAAGATGACAGGTTTGCCCGCTACGGCTTACTTGTGGTACTTAGAAACAGGCAAATGTCATAGTGTATAGTTAGGAGTTTTAAGGTTATGAGGTTATGAGGTTATAAAGTTAGTAAGAGTGTTCAATTCTATATACACCAAAAACTAGAACAGCAAATAGGACACCTTAGTTGGTAACCTTCTGCATAATATGACTTCGCAACATCATTAATACTTACATTCCTTATTCACATCAAAAGAAAGGCAATAAAAAATGAATACATTCTTAAAACTTGTGGCAAAGTCGCTGTTGGCCCCCTTTGAGGGGGAGCAGATGATTGACTTGAGCAAGATAATTATCATATTTCCGAACAAGCGTGCCTATTTGTTTTTGAACAAATACTTAATGGAACTGTGCGACGGACGACCTATCTGGGCGCCTACGTATAAGGCAATCAGTGAGTTCTTTAAGGAGCAAGCTCCTGTGGTGAAAGTAGAAGACAAGATTAACACCATAGCACGTTTGTTTAGACATTACAAAAGGCTGGTCAACCCGAATGCCACACTTGACAACTTTTATGGTTGGGGTGAACGCATACTGAATGATTTTGATGACGTCGACAAGAACATGGGCCCTGCCGAAAACATCTTTTGCGACCTTAACGACTATCAAACGCTCAGCACACAAGATGATTGGTTGGACAGCGAGGCTGATCGTGAAGAAATGGAAACCTTCTTTGGTAGTTTCTCAAACGAAAGGCAAAGCGAGGTACGCGAGAGCTATAAAAGGCTTTGGAAGCAATATCATACGCTCTACAACGACTTGCGCACGGAGCTAAGGTCTAAGGACTTGGCCTACGAGGGTATGCTATACCGAGAGGTGGTAGAAGAGTTGGAGCGAGACCACGAGGAGGGCCGACCGCTCAGTCTTAAATCAAAGTTTAGAGGTCGTACCTTTGTGTTTGTAGGCTTTAACGTGCTCGACCGCGTTGAGGAACGTCTATTCCGTCTGCTTCAAGACGAAGGCATTGCTCGCTTCTATTGGGACTACGACACCTATTACGTTGAAAAAAGAAGGGATAAGTATGTAGCTAAAAACGAGGCGGGCATATTCATGGCACAAAACCTAAACAACTTTGGTAATGAACTTGAACGTGGCGACCTAGAGGACGTCAGCTTTGACAATATAAGCCGCTTTGCCGCTCATGACGGTAAGAATCAACTCACGTTTGTACAAGCCGACACGAATGCTATTCAGGCACAATATATTGCGTCATGGCTGAACGATGAGAAAACGCCACACATCGACCCTACACATGCGAACCAAACAGCCGTGGTGTTGGGCGATGAAACAATGTTACAACCCACCTTGCATGCGTTGCCTATTGCTGCTAATGGGAAGGTAAGCAAAGGCGTAAATGGTACAGCACCTTCGTATTACGTAAACATAACAAAGGGCTTCCCCGTCAACTATACTTCGGTCTATGCTGATTTGGTGCGACTTATGGAGCAGGTGTTGAGCGGTGTTCCCTACGATGAGGAGGGGCATGCCCCTACACTGCACTCGTTGCCTACAATCGACGAGATGATAGCGGTGTTAAAGGCATTTCAAGCCCAATTGCGACAAACAGCAGAAGCCGCGGCTCACACTGAAAATGATGCCGAGTACGAGGAAGATAAGGTGGAGGGCGAGACGTGGCTCAACATTTTGCATACAGAGTCGACTTGCCACCTTGATAAGTTGATTAACAAGTTTATTAGTTTGCTTGAAAATGACGAACACCTATTAGCACAAGAGGGCAATAGCAGGGTAGCTTGCCTGAGCTATAAAATGTTGTTTAACTTGATGAGACAAAGCATGCAGCAAAGTCAGGTTCCCTTCCATGGTGAACCAGCTATTGGACTACAGGTAATGGGTGTACTCGAAACACGTTGTTTGAATTTTAAACATGTGCTCTTACTCTCAGCCAACGAGGGCGTATTGCCACAAAAGGCAAACGACGCTTCGTTCATTCCCTTTATCATTCGTAAGCACTATGGACTAACCACATTTACGCGCAAGACAGCGGTATATGCTTACTACTTTTACCGCTTGCTGCAACGAGCCGAAACGGCAACCATGGTGTATAACTGCTCTACGCAAGGCACGCATCGTGGCGAAATGACACGATTTATGCGACATTTGCTAACCGACGGCAAAATGGCCAGCTGCATTCACCGCATTCATCTCAAATCGAAGCCGAAATGCTCTGAAGCCGTGGCCGACATTGAAATAGACAAGAAGTTGCAAATCCGTCGCTTCTCTCCTTCGGCACTCAACGTTTACTTACACTGCCCACGCGAGTTTTATTATCATTACGTAGCTAACATTCAAACTCCCGACGACCGTAAGGGCATTATCGATGCGCGCGACTTTGGAACCGTGGTGCATAGTGTGGCCGAACACTTCTACAAAGATCACCCTCATGGGGTAAACGCAGAGGAACTAGAAGCACTGCTTAACGACTCATCGGAGAATGGAATTAATCATTTTATAAAAGAAGCCTTTAAAGAGGGGCATGTCACATCGCTCGACTATACCGAAGAGTTGGTGCGCAAAAACGTGATAGACCTGCTTAAATACGATGCGAGCGAAAAGCCCCAGTTGGACAAATTTGACTTTTTAAGAGGCGAGTTTGATGCCAGTGCTACATTTGATGTGAAGAACCATGAAACAGGTGAACTCGAACAAGTTACGATTTATGGCTCAGTTGACCGTATGGATATGGCCTACTTTAAAGGCGATAGTGGCTTTAACTCAGCCCGAACACTGCGCATCATTGACTACAAGACGGGAGGACACGTGCTTGAGGCTAAGAACATGAACGAATTATTCAACAATCGCTTAATTGAAGGCGGAAAAGAGATTACTGAAGGCGATAAAAGCCCCAAGTATCTGTTCCAAGCCTTTGTATACAGCTTGCTCATGTTAAGAAATCCGCATGGGGCAGGCTCAGAAAAAGACCAGCCAGACGTTGAGAACGTTATAAAGGGGGCACCTATTGTACCAGCTCTCTATTACATTGGACACATGGGCGATGACGATTTTGTGCCTTACTTAACGGTGAATGGTACGCTTGTAACTGACTTTAAAGCCCAATTCGCCGATGAATTTGAAGAGAATCTGAAGTTGTTATTAGAGAATATTATTGACCCTAAGAATGATTTCCCCTGCGCCGAAAGTGACAAAGCTTGCAGTTTTTGCAACTATAAGCAATTGTGCGCTAAAGGACGAAATACGTTTTAGTTGACAAGTCAACGCAAACAAACATAAAAGATGTATAACATTAAAATAGACGAAAACTTTAAAAAGCTTTGCATAACCTTTCGTGGTGCAATGATTTTGGCTAAGATAAAGAACACTGAGTCGTCAGAGGCTTTGTGGGAAGAAATAAAGCAAGAAGAGAATAAACTCTTGGCCTCCTATACAACCGAAAGCATAAAAGGGCGTTCGGGCATTGCTGCTACACGGCAGGCTTACAAGCAGTTTGGCAAGGATCCAAGCCGTTATCGGCCTGCTTGCGAACAATTGGCTCGTCGAGTGTTACAAGGTAAAGGATTGTATCATGTCAACACGGTGGTGGACATACTCAATCTCGTATCGCTCGCGTCAGGCTATTCAACGGCTGCGCTTGATGCAGCCCACATTGTGGGCAACAACATTACATTGGGCATTGGACGTGCTGGCGAGCCGTATGAGGGCATTGGACGTGGGGTACTGAATATTGAACATTTGCCCGCTTATCGCGATGAAATGGGGGCTTTTGCTACACCTACAAGTGATTCTACGCGTACGATGCTTGCGCTTGACTCTACCCTACTGCTTGTTATCATTAATGGCTACGATGGCGATGAAATGTCTCTAAAGCAAGCTGCTGACTATACGCAACGATTGCTAAAGGATTATGCTGAAGGATGTGACTTTGAAGTGGCGTATTACTAATTATGACTCTGTAAAGAATTGCAGTTTAAAGAAATACCTCCAAAGTAAAAATTTAAGTTTCGGATTTAACAAGAGCGGGCTGAAATAGGCATTGGGGTTACGTATATTTTACCTTTGCATGTTTCATGTTTCATTTCTATGTTTCAGCTTGTTGATTATCAACACTTTCGAAGCCTGAAACATACGGCTTTTATGTTTCACTTTTAGTTTCATTGTTTCATTCTAAAAACACTGAGGGAGAAAAACAAAAACACTGTGGGAGCGATTC
>OOBB01000137.1_pt1 | contig 47534 bp, 46 predicted proteins | sample 1671661 | NCBI WGS metagenome assembly OOBB01 (sample SAMN06348179, study PRJEB24527) | human gut metagenome | biome: human gut; feature: ankylosing spondylitis patient; material: feces | host: Homo sapiens | place: China | collected 2015-10
ACAACGCGCGAAGCGCGCCTAAACTTAAACGTTAACTATTTATGTTATGCGCTTCGCGCTTTGTTTTGAACATTAATTATCATTAATTGAACATTAATTATTCCATTAATTTTTTCGTTAATGTTCATTCTCGTTAGGCCGATAAATTGCAGTTTAAAATCAATTTTCCACAAAACAACACTTTCTTTCTACTATTAGTGTAAAATACCGAGGTTTTTATATAAATTTGCGACAAATAACTAACAAACTAAACACAACCTCTATACGTATGGTAAAAATAACCAAGGAGGCTGCCCTCCACTATCACGAAATGGGCAAGCCAGGAAAGATTGAAATCGTTCCAACAAAGCCCTATCGCACTCAAACAGACTTATCACTTGCCTACTCTCCTGGCGTTGCTGAACCTTGTCTTGAAATTCAGCAAAACCCACACGACGCTTATCGCTATACCAATAAAGGTAACCTCGTAGCCGTTATCTCTAATGGTACAGCCGTACTCGGACTCGGCGACATTGGTGCCATGAGTGGCAAACCCGTGATGGAGGGTAAGAGCTTGCTTTTTAAAATATATGCGGGCGTTGATGCTTTCGATATTGAAGTAAACGAAAAGGATCCCGATAAGTTCATCGCTGCGGTAAAAGCTATCGCTCCTACCTTTGGTGGTATTAACTTGGAGGATATCAAAGCTCCTGAATGTTTCGAAATCGAACAACGACTAAAGGCGGAATTAGACATTCCCGTCATGCACGACGACCAACATGGTACGGCTATCATCTCTGCAGCTGGTCTTATCAACGCCTTAATGGTAGCTGGCAAAAAGATTGAAGACGTTAAGATTGTTGTCAATGGTGCTGGTGCTGCTGCTATTTCATGTACGCGCCTCTACTGCGCTTTTGGCGCACGTAAAGAGAATGTGGTTATGCTCGACTCTAAGGGTGTTATCACAGCCGACCGCGACAACTTAAACGCGCAAAAACGTGAATTTGCTACTTCTCGCACGGACGTTCATACACTGGCCGAAGCCATCAACGGAGCAGACGTATTTGTAGGCCTCTCTAAGGGCAACATATTGACACAAGATATGGTGCGCTCAATGGCCAACAATCCTATCATCTTCGCTTTAGCGAACCCTGTGCCTGAAATTTCGTATGAGGACGCTACGGCTGCACGTCCCGATGTATTGATGAGTACAGGCCGTACCGACTATCCCAATCAGATCAACAACGTTATTGGCTTCCCCTACATCTTCCGCGGTGCACTCGACACCGCTGCTACGGCTATTAACGAGGAAATGAAAATGGCTGCTGCGCGCGCCATTGCCGACTTAGCCCGCCGTCCAGTGCCCGACATTGTTAACCGCGCTTACCACGTACGTAACTTTACGTTTGGCCCTGACTACTTTATTCCAAAACCCGTTGACCCCCGCCTCATCACAGAAGTGAGTATGGCAGTAGCCAAAGCAGCTATGGATAGCGGCGTAGCACGCACTCCTATTAAGGACTGGAAGGCTTACCGTCAGCGCCTACGCGAATTGATGGGACAAGAGACTAAGTTTACGCAAAACCTCTACGACACGGCACGTTCTAATCCCAAGCGCGTGGTATTCGCTGAGGGCACACACCCCACCATGTTGCAGGCTGCAGTACGTGCAAAAGAGGAGGGCATTTGCTTCCCCATTCTCTTGGGAAACGACGTACAGATTAAGCAAACGGCTGAAGAACTGAAGTTGAACCTTGAGGGTATTGAGATTCTCAACCTTCGAAACGACACTCAAAATGAACGCCGTCATCGCTACGCACAACTCTTTGCGAAGAAGATGGAACGCAAGGGCTACACACCGCAAGAGGCTGAGGATAAGATGTACGAACGCAACTACTTCGGCATGATGATGGTTGAAACGGGAGAAGCTGACGCTTTCATCACGGGTTTGTACACCAAATACTCTAACACGTTTAAGGTGGCACGTGAGGTGATTGGCATTCGCGAGGGTTACAACCACTTCGGCACAATGCACTTAGTCAACACGAAAAAGGGTATCCTGTTCGTAGCTGACACCTTAGTCAACCGCCACCCCAGCGAAGAAGCACTCTACGACATCGCACGCCTCTCAGCCTCAACGGTACGCTTCTTCAATCGTACTCCAACTATGGCTATGCTTTCTTACTCTAACTTTGGCACAGACAAAGACGGTAGCGCGCTCGCTGTTCAACACGTGGTAGAACGCTTACACAAGGAGCAGCCTGACTTGGCCGTTGACGGTGAGATGCAACTCAACTTTGCCATGGACAAGGAACTGCGTGACGAGAAGTATCCGTTCAACACATTGAAGGGACAAGACGTGAATACGCTCATCTTCCCCAACCTCTCTGCGGCCAACTCTTCTTATAAGATGGTGAAAGCACTTGAGGACGACGATGAGGTTGTTGGCCCTATCCAAATGGGGTTGAACAAGCCTATCCACTTCACTGACTTCGAAAGTTCTGTTAACGACATTGTCAACGTCACTGCTGTAGCTGTCATCGATGCCATCGTGGCAGAGAAGAAAAAATAAAATTGCAAAAGAAAAACTGCAACTTAAAAGTCTCTCCCCCTAACTCCCTCCCCGACCGGGAAGGAAGTTAGGGGGAGAGACTTTTATCGGCCCTCTACAGAATCCGTTACAAAATGTTTCAGAACGCCCTAAATAGGCATTTGGTCTTACGTATATTTTACCTACTGCATTTTTTGCTTTCATGTTTCATTTTTAAGTTTCAACCTATTGATTATCAACACTTTTGAAGGCTGAAACATACGACTTTTATGTTTCATTTTTAGTTTCAATGTTTCATTCAAAAAAACACTGAGGGAGAAAAACAAAAACACTGTGGAAGCGATTTAAAAACACTGTGGAAGCGATTCAAAAACACTGAGGGAGCGATAATGCGCTCCCACAGAGGTTTGAAAAGTGAAACATGAAACTTAAAATGAAACATCCAAGTCAGATGTTTCATTTTTCTAAATGATTGATATTCAATTGCTTTATAACAAAAAATGAAACATGAAAGGTAAAACAAATGTTTTGAAAACGTATAGAAATCTTCATTACTATACATCATACTATCGGTTCAAAATCCCGACAACAAATGTAATGACTTCAAGGGTAAACCTTTTTTTGACTGCTTACCTTACAATGCTGATATTTCATCAAGTGCGAGCCCTGTAGCTTCGGCTATATCATTTGGTGACATGCCCATTGATAACATTTTTTTTGCTACTTCCGCACGCCCTTCTGCACGACCTTCCGCACGTCCTTCTGCACGACCTTCCTCCTTGGCTGTATCTAATGAGTTTTTTATATCACGATAAGCCTTTAGGCTATCTTCGTATTCTCGTAACTCAGCTTTGGTAAATTGGGCTATCTCTGCTTCTTTGAAAAGGCGATCGAACACTTTATTTCGAAGATGCTGAGGTTGACTATCAAGGCGCGAAAGATTGCGAAGCACATAAAGCCACTTGTCAAAGTCTGTGTCAAGCTGGTTGATTGGCTTATTGAACTTTGATATTTCAACATACTTAAATGTCAACTTGTCATTAAATACGCGATGGGTGGACTTGTCAAGAAGTCCTACATCGTGATTGATGGACGTTTCCGAAAAGGCTGAGTCGCTCATGTCATAATTGAGCAAGGCCACAACATATACATGTTCAAGTTTGAAATTCCAATTGTCACCCTTGGAGGCTTGCTCGCGTATCGGGAATGTGGCATAATATAAAGAGCGATCTTTGAAATACGTCTGATACGCGTTCTGCATTTCAACTATAAACTTCTCTCCATGCTCATTCTCGCAATACACGTCAAATATAGCCTTACGCTCAGTATGAACATCTCCAACGTGTTCACTATTGAGATACTTAACGTCACGTATTACTTGTTCACCATCGAATAGTGAATTGAGAAAACTTATGAGCAGACTTTTATTGAGCTTTGTGCCAAATATGCGTTTGAAGCCAAAATCTGTAAGGAGGCTGATATATCGTTCTTCTGTCTGTCGCATTGCCATTAATATTAGAGGGGTAAATACTTATAACAAAAATAGAGAAACCCTTTCTAACACGCAAACTTTTCAGAGAAAACTTTTTGGGGGTGGATAGCGCAAACTAAAAAAGCCTTGCTTCAAATTTTCGCCTTTAGTAACGCGTAAAAACATCTTCCACAGTGTTTATTATATGTACTTCGCACTTTTGGAAGCACAAATTACCACAAAGTAGCACGAAGGTCGGAGATGGCAAGGTTGGCATCACGTTCTGCTTCAAGTTGTGCTGTGCGTGCTGTATAGTAGAAGGAGAGTTCGAGCAAGTAGTCGAGCAATGATATCTGGCCTAAGTCTAATGAGCGACGAAGCAAATGAGCATTATCCATTTGCTGCATATTCAGCGTCAATTGGTTGGCCGTAGCTTTCAACTGCATTGCTTCATTATACTGCTCTTCTGTCTGATAAGCCTGTTGGAGTTTAGCATCGTCAATATTAAACTGACGCATCGCCAATTCAGCTTTAGCTTGTTTCACCTTGCGACGAGTATTGCCCCAAAGCGGAAGGGTGAAGCCAAAGGACAGACCATTGTAGTTATTGTCTTTGACATACTCCCCAGCGAAGCCCACCGTAAAGGCAGGCAAGGCATCGGCTTGAGCTACCTTAAGTGCCGCACGACTCTGTTCGCGGTCAATCATCATCGATGTAATGGGCAGCGACACTTGTGCCGCTTGCTGCAACTCCGATAGTGAAGGGAGTTGATTGTTGGAGGTCGGATAAACTGTGTCGTTCATTTCGACGGCAATTCCACCGTTAAGATGTTGCAAGTGCTTGACTAATTGTGCGCGTTCAGCCTTTGCTCGGGTGAGTTCGGCGAGGCTCACCGCAGCATTGAGCTGCACCTTATTCAGTTCTATTTGACTGATGTCGCCTTCGTTGAACTTCTTTTGATACAACGTTCGCATCTCGTCAGCCAAATCCTTGCGCTGTTGGAGTTCATGACACAGTTTATTGTAATATACTACTGAGGTCAGCGTACGATTCGTTTCTTTCAGCACCTCACCCAACTTCACACGATAGTCAAGTGCTGCTTGTTTGTTACTCCATTCAGCCAACTTTCGTCTGCGTCCTAAGAGTACCCCCCAATCGAGTGTTTGCGTAACAGATATGTTGGTACGATTGGGTACAGACTTGGGCTGACCAAATCCGTAATCAAATTCAAATTCGGGATCGGGCAATGCCAACTCTGCCTTGTTGGCTAACTGTTGCACCTTCAGCCCCTCAGCAGCCGCCACCAACGTGGTATTATTCTTGGCCACCTGTGTTAGTATCTCCGTCCACCCATAAGCTAAGGGCCACGTCGCATTCTGCGCAGAAAGCGTTCTCACACAGAAGGCGAGAACAAGGAGTATGAAATAATTAAGCGATTTTGTCATGTTGTTTTCGAATTTTTAAGGGTGCCATAATTGGCACAATAAAGAGATTGAGCAACGTACTTGTAAGCAGCCCGCCTAACATCACCTGTGCCATAGGGCTTTGTATTTCATTGCCAGGCAAGTGACTGCCCAAAGCCAACGGAATAAGGGCGAGACCAGAACTCAACGCTGTCATAAGAATGGGGAGCAGACGGTCGAGTGAACCACGCATCACTACCTCTTGACGCGAAAGGCCGCGCTGCGCCAGTTCGTTATAACGATCAACCAGAAGCATACCGCCACGTGTAGCCATTCCAAAGAGCGAGATGAAACCAATTATAGCGGGTATGCTGATCACACCTCCCGTCAGCACCAAAGCCAATACGCCTCCTATCAACGCCAATGGCAGGTTGAGCAATACAACGACCGACTGATGCCACGAACGGAACTGCAAAAATAATAAAAATAAAATAACTATGATGCTAACCACCGAAAGTCCTAACAACAAACGTGAGGCAGAAGCTTCACTCTCAAACTGCCCACCATACTCTATGTGATAACCTTCGGGTAATTTTACCTTTGCATTGATAGCTCGTTGCATATCGTTGACGACGGAGCGCATATCGCGTCCCGCTGCATTGGCCGATATAACCAATTTACGCTGAGCGTTTTCACGATTAATCGTGTTAGGACCTGCTGTTGACACGACTTCTGCTACATCGGCAAGGGGTACTTTTTGCCCCGTGTTGGTATCAATCAATAGATTGCGAATGCGCTCCATTGTGCTAAGGTCGTCATCGGCCACACGCACGGTGAGGTCGAACGTGCGCGCACCTTCTTGCACCTGACTGACTACTTCTCCGCCTATCGCTGAGTTAACAAATTCAGCAAACTCGGGCAACGTGATGCCATATTGTGCCAATAAGGTGCGTCGCGGACGAATGAGCAATTGAGGACGTTCTATCTGTTGCTCTACGTTTAAGTCTGCCACGCCTTCAATCCCCTGCGTCACTTGCTTAATCTGTAGACCTATGGCATGAAGCTGGATTAAGTCACTGCCAAACACTTTGACGGCGATACCAGCCTTTGTGCCCGAAAGCATGGCATCAATGCGGTGAGAAATGGGTTGACCAATCTCTACGTTTACGCCTGGAAGGCTACGTAAGCGCTGACGAATGTCGGCCATTACTTCTTCCTTGCTGCGGTCGCGGAGTGCAAAGGGGGCTTCTATCTCACTGGTATTAACGCCCAAGGCATGTTCATCGAGTTCGGCACGCCCCGTCTTACGCGCTACGGCCTTTATTTCAGGTAATTCGAGTAGTAGCTTTTCGGTTTGTTGCCCGATACGATTGCTCTCATCGAGCGATACTCCTGGCAACGTACTTACATTAATCGTAAATGAACCCTCATTAAAAGGCGGCAAGAAGGAACGACCTAAGGTAAAGAACAAGACTAAGGTGACGACCACCAAGCCTCCCGTTGCTCCTAATATCCAACGCGAAGCGCGAGGACGCAAAGCCCAAAGCAGGCTCTTTTCGTAGCGCACCTTTAAAGCACGCACCCAACGAGGCTCATCGTGTTTTACTTTAGCCTGTGAGGCTGTATTCATTGCTTTCGTTTGTGGGTCTTTTAGCACCAAGTGACATAGCACGGGGGTTAGCGTAAGTGCCACGACAGTGGAAGCAAAGAGTGAAACGATAAAGCTAACTCCTAAGGGAGCTAACATTCGTCCCTCTAATCCACTCAAGAAGAAAAGCGGAACAAAACTTACTACGATGATAAGCGTAGAGTTGAGAATGGGCATACGCACCTCTTTAGAGGCATTGTAGATAACGTCTATCTTACGCAAACGTTCTTCGCGAGGTAAACGAGCGTTTAAGCGCAAACGTTTGAACACGTTTTCAACATCGACAATGGCATCGTCTACCAACGAACCAATAGCAATGGCCATACCACCAATACTCATCGTGTTGATGGTAAGTCCCATGAAGTGGAGCACCAATAGGGTGATGAGCAACGACAGAGGTATTGTGACAAGTGAGATAACAGTGGTACGAGCATTCATCAAAAAGATGAAGAGCACCAATACAACAAATATACCGCCTTCGAGGAGTGACTTCTTAATATTTGATATAGAGGAGTCAATAAAGTTTTGTTGGCGATAAAGTTGCGTATTGACCTTCACGTCAGCTGGCAGTGATGACTGGAGTTCGGCTATTGCTTTATCCAACTTCTCGGTCAGTTCGAGTGTACTCGTACTGGGTTGCTTGGTAATGGTAAGCAACACAGCAGGTTGGCCCGACACTGAGGCAACTCCCGTCTTGGGAGATTTGGGCCCCATTTCTACATCGGCCACATCGGCCAATACAATAGGTTGCTTATTGGCCGTACTCTTAACAACGGCCTGTCCAATCTGCTGAGGAGAGTTGGTACTCAAGAGGCCACGCACAATGTATTCATTGCCGCTTTCGTAGTGAATACCGCCAGAGGCATTGCGATTCATCTGTCGTGTGGCAGTGAGTACCTCGTTTAGCGTTACGCCATAGTGGCGCATACGTTCGGGGTGAAGGCGGATTTGATATTCCATCACGTCACCGCCCATCACCGTTACTTGTGCCACACCGCCCGTTGAGAGTAAGCGCGGCCGAATGGTCCAGTCGGCCAGGGTGCGGAGGTTGCCCAATGAGGTGGTGTCTGCTGTGAGTCCGATGAACATTACCTCGCCCAATATACTCGACTGCGGGCCGAGCGTGGGTTGGCCTACGCCCTCGGGAAGTGCATCGCCAAGGGTGGCTAACTTCTCTGATACAATCTGTCGGTCACGATAGATGTCGGTACCCCAATCAAACTCTACCCAAACGACTGAGAAACCCGTTGTGGACGATGAACGCACACGATGCACGTCGGTAGCACCATTTACGGCTGTTTCGATAGGGAAGGTGACGAGGCGTTCTATCTCCTCGGCAGCCATACCCTTTCCCTCGGTCATTACAACGACCGTTGGAGCATTGAGATCGGGAAAAACGTCCACTTCCATTTTATAGGCCGTCCAACAACCTACTATAATAAGTAGTAGGCTAAAAAACAGAATGACGGGCCTGTTATATAGTGAAAAATGTATGATCTTGTTTAGCATAGACTTTTGCTTTATTGACAAGTTGACAAGCAAGTTTGTTGACGAACTAACAAGTACACCTCATAAAAAGACTTACCTGTTAGCTTGCTAATTTGTTTACCCGTTAACTTGTCAACTCGTTAATAAAAAAATTAATGTGAATGTCCCTCTGGCGCAACACTGGCATTTGCTGCCAATCGCACCTGTGTAGTTCCATGCGTGACAACCTTATCACCTTGTTTTAACCCTCCACTAATTTCGGTCTGTCTCCCGTCGGTGGCCCCTAACGTTACCTCTTGTCGGCGATAGACTTCAGGTTCTATTTGTACGTAAACGAAATGCAGCCCTTGTGACTCAGCAATTGCCTCATTGGGGACGCAAAGCACGCCACTACGCGCTGCTCCCTTTAGATACACTTCTGCATAACTACCCGAAACGACCTTACCTTGATTATTAAACTCAAATGTAATAGGCACAAAGTAGTCATCAGCTGCGGCCGCATTGCCTTTTGCTATAAGTCGTCCTCCTAATTCATTGAGCGAATAAGTACGTGAAGGATCGTATGCTAAACGGAAGTTAGCCGACTGAATGCGCGGTAAGGCTGAGAAATAACGTTCGGGGAGTTCGGCCCGCAGTTGTAAACGCTGACTTTGCGTCACAGTAGCCAATGGTTGCCCTGCTGAAACGTAGTCGCCTGGCTGTACCAATATATTTTTTACAAAGCCACTCATATTGGCGGCTATGCTACGTGTTTGCGTCGCATTGCCCAAACTTTGAGCCGTAGCAGTTGCGGCTTGGTAGCGCTGACGAGCTTCTTCAAATTCACGTTGCGAGATAATATGTTCTTTAGCCAACTTCTCCGCACGCTCAAAGGCGGCACGAGCAGCCGATAGTTCACTCTGTGCTACAGCTGCAGGATTGCCGTCGGCCATGGGTTTGGCATTGATCACAAAAAGGGCTTGTCCTTTGCCAACTTTGGTGCCTTCATTGAGTGTCCCTGCTACAAAGTTTACGATACCAGCCATCGTGGCCGTAACAGTAGCCTCAGCCCCTACTGCTGGCAACACGCGACCACTTACTTCGATAATCTCTGAGAAGGTGGTCGGCTGAAGGGTGGTTACTTGCAACTGAGCGGCCTTGGCTTGTGCTGCAGTAAAGTGAATTTCGTCGGCACTGTGTTCATGTTCGTGGTCTGCGGCTTCTTTTTCGTGATCATGTCCTTCTTCATCATGTGCGTGGTTATCACATGCCGCAAAGAGCGTAGCAGCCAACAGAGCCACTACACTTATCATAATAGTCTTGATTTTCATTTGAAATATAACGTTGATAGAATTATTAAAGTTCTGAAAGGATTATCCTATCAACGGTGGTCCCCGACGCGGACAATGTTTGCTATACGTGCAAACATACATAGTTGCACACCCACTTAAAGTAGTAGGTAGCACGAAATAATGAATAATAAGTGCGTTCCACTTTTGCCAAAAATCAAGTGGCAAAAAGTGTACATTGCTTTGCGCAAAAGTCTTTACAATATTTACTTTATGCCAATAGCAATGCGTAGTCTTGTCGTGATGATGAGTGTGTGAGTCGTTCACACGTCCGTCTTGATGACAGACTTCAGCCACATAGCAAACTGCCCCACCAACGTGATGATGATGAGGTAGTAAAGTGAGTAGCATGATAAGCGCTATGGCTAACGCTACACGCCCTATGTTAAGGTGGCTTTCCTTCATACGAATGCAAAGGTACATATATGTTTTTACAACTCGGTTGCAAAAAAGGGAGAAACGTTAAACTGCCGTTTATCCCAATTAGAAACTTTTGTATATACCTGTTCACATTCAAGCAACCACCTTTATCTTATTCATAATTCTATACATAAAAATTAAAATATTCACGTATATATGCTTGTTTATTGTAAATAGTTTGTATATTTGCAGCATAAAATAAAACATATATACATTTATGAGCAACAGAATGCAACGTTTGGAGGTGCTCAGAGTGATTCTCGGCAGCAGCAATACGCTCAGCAGCCATGAAGAGATACTCCGCGAATTATCAAACAATGGTTGGAACGTTACACAAGCTACCCTCTCGCGAGATTTAAGTAAGCTGCACGCAGCTAAAATTCTTACTTCTGATGGTTATCGCTACATACTGCCCGAAAGCCCTATGTATCACCGTACTATCAAGCCCGACGTGGTACCACAATATATGCGCAACTCTGGCTTTTTGTCTATCGCCTTTTCGGGCCACATGGCCGTACTAAAGACACGACCAGGCTATGCCGCAGGGTTAGCTTCTGACATTGATGCCCACAAGCTTGACACAATTATCGGTACCATAGCAGGCGACGATACTATACTTATTATTATACGCGAAGATGCTACACGACAAGATATGATTGACGAATTAGCCGCTATCATTCCTGCCCTTAAAAGTATCGTATTATAATCCTTAAACTAAACAAACTTAACAACATACAGAATCAAATGGAAGAGTATAACGATGGCATAAAAGTCGTGGTGGCCGATGCAAGCCACGAGAAGTACGTCGACACCATATTACAGACCATTACCGATGCAGCAAAAGTGCGCGGTTCGGGCATTGCCAGTCGTACACACGAATATGTAGCAACTAAGATGAAGGAACGCAAAGCTATCATCGCCCTTTATGGCGACGAATTTGCAGGTTTCTGCTACATCGAGAGTTGGGAGAATAAGCACTACGTGGCAAACTCTGGACTCATCGTCGTGCCCAAATTCCGTGGACACCACCTTGCTACACGTATCAAACGCTTAGCCTTTTCGCTCAGTCGTGTACGTTGGCCGCAAGCTAAGATCTTTGGTCTGACAAGTTCGGGCGCTGTTATGCGTATCAACACGTCATTGGGCTACGTGCCCGTACCCTTTGCCGAACTCACTCAAGACGATGAATATTGGAAAGGGTGCGGTACACCCGAATCTCCTTGCTGCATCAATTGCGACGTTCTAGCACGTACCAAACGCAAATACTGCGTATGCACTGGTATGCTCTTCGACCCTGCGCGTCACCCCAACACGCCCCTACCCGTCGAAATACCACAAGACGTAATAGACTTTATTAAAACTCAAGAAACTAACTGATTTGCAAAGCAAATCAGTTAATGTGCAAATGTGAGAATGTGCAAATGTGCAAATGATTTAATGTCTTAATTGCACCGATTAAGCAACCACACATATACACATTTCAAAAGAATGAAGCAATTGAAGCATTACAAATCATTTGCACATTTGCACATTCACACATTTGCACATTTAATCCCCCCTCTGCCTTATGACAAAGAAGAAAGTAGTAGTTGCCTTCAGCGGTGGACTCGACACATCATACACGGTTATGTATCTGGCCAAAGAAAAAGGATACGAAGTTTATGCTGCTTGCGCCAACACGGGCGGCTTCAGCGAAGAACAACTCAAGACGAACGAAGAGAATGCCTACAAGTTGGGCGCTACAAAGTACGTCACACTCGACGTTACACACGAATACTATGAGAAGAGCCTCAAGTATATGGTGTTTGGCAACGTACTGCGCAACAACGTCTACCCTATCTCCGTATCTTCTGAACGTATCTTCCAAGGTATGGCCATTGCTCGCTATGCCAAAGAAATTGGTGCTGACGCTATTGCCCATGGATCTACTGGTGCGGGCAATGACCAAGTGCGCTTCGATATGACTTTCTTGGTAATGTGTCCCGATATGGAAATCATCACGCTGACACGCGACGGCAACCTCAGCCGTAAAGAAGAGGTGGACTATCTCAACGCACATGGCTTTAATGCTGACTTTACCAAACTCAAATACTCTTACAACGTTGGTATCTGGGGCACCAGCATCTGCGGAGGTGAGATACTTGACTCTACGCAAGGCCTTCCCGAATCGGCTTACCTCAAACAAGTAACGAAAGAGGGTACCGAGCAACTCAAACTCACCTTCGAGAAGGGTGAACTCAAGGCCATTAACGGCACGCGCTATGACGATCCTATTGAGGCTATCTGTAAAGTAGAAGAGATTGGTGCTGCCTATGGCATTGGTCGTGATATGCATGTGGGCGATACCATTATCGGCATCAAGGGCCGCGTAGGATTTGAAGCCGCAGCCCCCGCCCTTATTATCGGTGCACACCGCTTCTTGGAGAAGTACACCTTGTCTAAATGGCAACAATATTGGAAGGACCAAGTAGCTAATTGGTACGGCATGTTCCTCCACGAGAGTCAGTACCTCGAACCCGTTATGCGCGACATTGAAGCCATGCTTACTTCTTCACAGCGTTACGTCAATGGCACGGTTATTCTCGAACTCCGTCCCTTAGGTTTCAGCACCGTAGGCGTTGACAGTCCTGACGACTTGGTAAAGACAAAGTTTGGCGAATATGGCGAAACGCAAAAGGGCTGGACGGCCGAAGATGCTAAGGGCTTCATCAAAGTGCTCAGCACGCCACTGAGAGTATTCTACGCTAATCACCAAGAAGACCATGATTAAAATAGGTATTATAGGCGGTGCAGGCTACACTGCTGGCGAACTATGCCGCATCTTGCTCAACCACCCAGAGGCTGAAATCGTCTTTGTCAATAGCGAGAGCAATGCGGGTAACTTATTGACCGACGTACACGAAGGCTTGTATGGAGAGACGGATCTTCGCTTTACTGACAAGCTTCCCTTTGATCAAGTGGACGTTGTCTTCTTCTGCTTTGGTCACGGCAAGAGCACACAATTCTTGGCCGAGCACTACATACCGGCTGATGTGCGCATTATCGACCTCGCACAAGACTTCCGCTTGGCGGCCGACGATAATGACTACGTCTATGGACTTCCCGAACTCAATCGTTCGCAAATTCAGAATACACTCCACGTGGCCAACCCTGGTTGTTTTGCCACTTGCATTCAATTGGGCCTCTTGCCATTAGCCGAAGCGGGCCTCTTGCAGGGCGACATCGCCGTAAATGCAATCACGGGGTCTACTGGAGCGGGCGTAAAACCTGGCGCTACGACTCACTTCTCATGGCGCACGGGCAATATGAGCATCTATAAGGCATTTGAACATCAACACGTGCCTGAGATTAAGCAATCACTGCGTCAGTTACAGTCTACCTTTAATAGTGAGATTGACTTCATCCCCTATCGGGGCGACTTTCCACGCGGAATCTTTGCTACAGAGGTTATCCAATGCGAAGTGCCGATTGAAGAGATTGAAGGTTACTATCACGACTTCTACAGTGAAGCACCCTTCACGCATTATATCAGCAAGCCAATTGACCTCAAGCAGGTGGTCAATACCAACAAGTGTTTGATTCACGCTGAGCGCCACCGCGACAAGTTGCTCGTGAGCGTCTGCATTGACAATCTGCTGAAAGGTGCCTCTGGTCAAGCCGTTCAGAACATGAACCTTATGTTTGGACTTGAAGAGGACACTGGTCTACGCCTCAAACCCGTAGCCTTCTAACACACAGTAACTGGGGAGGGCAGGCCTCTGGTCTGCGGGCTATATAATTCACGCCGCAGGCCAAAGGGCTGCCCTCACTTGCAACTTTTTCTAACTTACTCGTCAACTCGTCAACAAAGAAATGAATTTATTCCCTGTCTATCCCCTTTTCGACATCAATATAGTACGCGGCAAAGGTTGCCACGTATGGGACGATAAAGGTCAGTCTTACCTCGACCTTTACGGCGGTCATGCGGTCATCAGCATTGGCCACTGCCACCCTCACTACATTGAGAGACTCACACAACAACTCAACACGCTCGGCTTTTACTCTAACTCTGTTATTAATAAGTTGCAAGAAGAGTTGGCTGAGAAGTTAGGTCGCGTGAGCGGTTATCCCGACTACCAACTGTTTCTTATCAACTCTGGCGCAGAGGCCAACGAGAATGCCCTCAAATTGGCTTCATTCCACACGGGACGCAAGCGCATCTTGGCCGCTGGCAAGGCTTTCCACGGCCGCACTTCATTAGCAGTTGAAGCAACGGACAATCCGCGTATCGTTGCCCCCGTCAACGCAAATGGCCACGTCACCTTCTTGCCTCTCAACGACCTCGCGGCCTTTGAGGCCGAACTCAGCAAGGGCGATGTAGCAGCCGTCATCATCGAGTGCATTCAAGGTGTAGGCGGTATTCGCATGGCTACCAAAGAATTTATGCAAGGCCTGCGCAAAGTTTGTGACGCAAACGGCACACTGCTTATCTGCGACGAGATACAATGCGGCTATGGTCGTTCGGGTAAGTTCTTTGCTCACCAACATCTCGACGTTCGCCCCGACATCATTACTTGTGCCAAAGGCATTGGCAATGGGTTCCCCATGGGAGCAGTACTTATCTCGCCCAAAATTGAAGCTACGTACGGCATGTTGGGCACCACCTTTGGCGGCAACCACTTGGCTTGCACCGCTGCCTTAGCCGTGCTTGACGTGATAGAGCGTGAACACTTAGTAGAGAACGCTGCCAAAGTGGGTAACTACCTTATCAGCGAACTCAAGAAGCTGCAACAGACAAATCCAAATATCGTCGACGTACGTGGTGAGGGCTTGATGATTGGTATTGAGTTTGAAGGGCCTATCAAGGACTTACGCAATCACCTTGTTCACGACAAGCACGTCTTTACGGGTGCTGCCTCTACCAACATCTTACGTCTCCTTCCCCCTCTCTGCCTCAGTATGGACGAGGCAAAAGAGGCCATCGAATTGCTTAAATAATCCCCCACAGTAGATAAAAACAAATGTAAGTAGCCCCATTTACACGGAAGGCTACTTACATTTTTTATAAGGGCAACCAAATATCAGTTTGAAGATTATAAAGTTACATCATATTGATAATCAATTATACTAATTTTATAATCTCATCACCTCCAAACTGAGAACTAAGAACTGAAATTGCCTATAACCAACAATATATGACACACAACCTCATCACCATAACCAACGGTGTGACACGCCACCCTGACTATCGTTTGGCCGAATCACTCAACCTTACCATTGAGGCAGGGAAGTGTTACGCCATTTGTGGGCAAAACGGGGCGGGCAAGTCGCTATTGGTCGATATTTTGACTGGTGCCCACCCACTCTTGGGCGATGCTATTCATTACGACTTTGGTGGACTACACAACAATCGTACCTCGGACAACATTCGCCTTATCACCTTCCGCGATGTGTATGGTGGCAACGAACCTGCGTACTATCAGCAGCGCTGGAATCAAGCTGACGAACAGATATTCCCCACTGTGGCGGAAGTGTTACAGCAAGCCTCATCTACGACTGAAGGCCTCAGCAGTGAACTCAGACGCGAATTGGGCATCGAAAGTCTACTATCTAAACCTATCAACCAACTTTCGAGTGGCGAACTGCGCCGAATGCAGTTGGCCAAGCAACTCAGCACAACGCCTCAACTACTCATTATTGACAATCCGTACATTGGACTTGACGTGGAAGCACGCGCTATGCTGACACATGTGCTTGAACGCCTGAGCCAAAGCCTTACGCTTATCTTTGTGGTGAGCCGTTCAGAGGATATTCCACCTTTTATACAGAAAGCCATTATAGTCGAAGACAAACGCGTCTCCTCTCCCCTACCTGCTTCCGCCTTTGCCCACTTTGAGTATGGCAAAGAGCAAGAAAGTAAGCAGGAAGATTGGCTCTTCTTACCTCCTGTAGTCGAAAACTTTGAAGCGTCTCAAAGCAATAGTGTCGTTGACTTTCGTCACATCACCATTGCTTACGGCCGACGCACCATTCTCAAGGACTTGAATTGGGAGGTGAAGCGCGGTGAACATTGGGCATTGACGGGCGAAAATGGTGCAGGAAAGAGCACACTGCTCTCACTCGTCTGCGCTGACAATCCACAGGCTTACGCTTGCGACATTCGCCTATTTGGCTACAAACGCGGTGGCGGCGAAAGCATTTGGGACATCAAAAAGCACATTGGCTATGTGTCGCCTGAGATTTACTCTACCTATCGCAAACCGCTCTCTGCACTTCAGATCGTAGCCAGCGGATTGCGCGACACTATCGGCCTTTATGGCAAAGCCACTCAAGCCGACATCGACCGCAGCAAATTGTGGCTTTCTACCTTTCACGCCTTACACTTGGCCGAACGCAACTACCTACAACTTTCATCGGGTGAACAACGTTTAGTGCTCTTAGTGCGTGCTTTCGTCAAAAATCCCGACTTGCTCATTCTTGATGAACCTTTCCACGGCCTTGACAACACTACGCGCCACCATGCGCAACGGGTCATCGACCTCTACATGCGCAATCCACGTAAAACGCTCATCATGGTGACGCACTACAACGATGAACTCCCCTCTTGCATTGATCACCACCTAAAGTTGATAAAACACTAAGCTGCAATTTATCGGCCTAACGAGAATGAACATTAACGAAAAAATTAATGGAATAATTAATGTTTAATTAATGATAATTAATGTTCAAAACAAATCGCGAAGCGCATAACATAAATAGTTAACGTTTAAGTTTAGGCGCGCTTCGCGCGTTGTTTTGAACATTAATTATCATTAATTGAACATTAATTATTTCATTAATTTTTTTGTTAATTATTCGTCAATGTTCATTCTCGTTGGGCCGATAAATTGCAGTTTATTTTTGTCATAAACACACAAAGCCACAAAAAGCCCGTTAGCACCTATGCTAACGGACTTTTTCATGTTATTAATGTTATTTACCGAGCTTAGCCTCAACCCACTTACGGGCATTGACAAAGGCCTCCATCCAAGGAGTAATATCATCACCCAGACGATCTGCAGGGTAAGCAGCGTTCTGCCAGGGGAAGAAGGCACGCTCCAAGTGAGGCATCATGGCCAAATGGCGACCATCGGCACTAGCAATACCAGCTACACTGTATGACGAACCATTGGGGTTGCCAGGATATTCGTCGTAAGTGTATTTCAATACCACGTTGTAGTCGTCCTCAGGATAAGGAAGGTCGAACTTACCTTCACCATGAGCCACCCAAATGCCCAAACGATCGCCAGAGAGGCTACCGAACATTACGCTGCGGTTCGTCGGAACGGTAACGCCTAAGAAAGCACTCTCAAACTTATGAGAGTCGTTGTGCAACATGTGGGCACGCTTCTTATGGTCGGGGTTGATAAGGTTGAGTTCTACCATTAACTGACAACCATTGCAGACACCGAGTGAAAGCGTATCTTCACGTGCATAGAAGCGGTCAAGGGCTTCCTTAGCCTTGGGGTTGTAGAGGAATGCACCCGCCCAACCTTTGGCCGAACCCAATACGTCGGAGTTGGAGAAGCCACCGCAGAACACGATCATGTTCACCTCGTCTAATGTCTCACGGCCTGAGATAAGGTCGGTCATCATAACGTCTTTTACGTCGAAGCCTGCCAAGTAGAGTGCATATGCCATTTCGCGCTCACCATTGGTACCCTTTTCGCGAATGATAGCGGCCTTAATGCCAGAGGGCTTGCGACGGTCGGGATCAAGACCAAATTGCTTGAACTTGCCAGTAAATTCGGGGTGAATGTGGAATTCAAGCGGTTGTTGCTTATAATTCTCGTAACGCTTCTTAGCGCAGCCATTGAGGCTTTGCTTCGTGTCGAGGAGGTAAGATGTCTCGTACCAAACGTCACGCAAGTAGTCAATGCCAAATTGGTAAGTAGCATCGCCAAGCGTTACCATAATCTGACGCTCTTCAGCTGGTGTACCAATCTTAACATAGCCTACGCCAGCCTCATCGAGCAGTTCTTTAAAGGCCTTCTTATGCTTGTCGGCCACCTGAACGACAACGCCCGGATTTTCGGCAAAGAGTACGCGCACAAGGTCGTCCGTCTTAAACTTATCTAAGCAAACGTCCATACCGCCTTCAGTATTGGCAAAGGTCATCTCCAATAAGGTGGTGATAAGACCACCCGCAGAGATGTCGTGACCTGCCATAATCAAGCCCTTGTTAATAAGGTCTTGTACGGCATTGAAAGCATCGCGGAAGTAGTCAGGATTCTTGACCGTAGGAACGTCACTGCCTACGTATCCTTGACTCTGCGCAAAGGCCGAACCGCCAAGGCGAAGTTCGTCGAATGAGAAGTCGATGTGATAGAATGTACTCTTGGCATCGTTCACCATAACGGGTGAAACCACCTTGCGAATATCGCTCACCTCGCCGCCAGCACTGACAATGACAGTACCCGGAGAGATAATCTTCTCGCCATTAGGATATTGTTGAGAGAGAGAGAGAGAGTCCTTACCCGTAGGAACGTTGATCTCAAGTGCACAGCAGAAGTCGCTCAAGGCTTCAACGCCTTGGTAGAGGCGAGCGTCCTCACCCTTCTGACTGCGGCATGGCCACATCCAGTTAGCTGAGAGCGATACGCTATCAAGACCTTCGCTCAGCGGTGCCCAAACAATGTTGGTGAGTGATTCTGCAACAGAGAGTACAGAACCTGCAGCCGGATTGGCCAATCCAGCTTGAGGCGCATGGCCTAACGCTGTAGCGATACCCTTGCGGCCACGATAGTCGAGAGCCACTACACCACAGTCGGCTAAAGGCAACTGCAGTTCGCCCTGTGTCTGCTGTTGGGCTACCTTACCCGTTACCGAGCGGTCAACCTTATTGGTCAACCAATCCTTACAAGCTACGGCTTCAAGCTGAAGCACGCGGTTGATGTAGTCGTCGAGGTGAGTAGCGTCGTAAGTTACGTCCTTATATTTACGTTCAACGGTTTCGTCCACCATTACCGTCTTAGGAGAGTGGCCAAACATCTGAGCTACATCTAAGTCGAAGGGACGCTTGCCGTCGCCTTGTACGAATGAGAAGTGAGCATCGCCAGTCGTCTCGCCTACTACATACATCGGAGCGCGTTCGCGTTCAGCAATCTGACGTACGTGGTCAATGTGTTCTTCTTGAATGAGCAAACCCATGCGCTCTTGGCTCTCGTTGGCAATGATCTCCTTGGCAGAAAGCGTGGGGTCGCCAATGGGAAGCTTCGTCATGTCAATCTGTCCACCACACTCCTCAACCAATTCTGAGAGGCAATTGACATGACCTGCAGAACCATGGTCGTGAATGCTGACAACGGGATTGACATCTTCTTCACAGAGGGCACGCACGAGGTTGTTGGCGCGCTTCTGCATTTCGGGGTTGGCACGCTGTACGGCGTTCAACTCAATGCCTGAAGAGTAGCGGCCCGTGTCGACAGAGCTAACTGAGCCACCGCCCAGGCCGATACGATAGTTGTCACCACCTACGACTACCACCTTGTTGCCCTTCTCAGGAGTACCCTTGAGGCAGTCGCGCTTCGTGCCGTAACCTACACCACCTGCCAGCATGATAACCTTGTCGTAACCATACTTCTCACCATTCTCTTGGTGTTCGAACGTAAGTACTGAACCTGCGATGAGGGGTTGACCAAACTTATTACCAAAGTCAGAAGCACCGTTAGAGGCCTTAATCAAGATTTGTTCAGGCGTCTGATACAACCATTTGCGCACGGGGAGAATGTCCTCCCACTCGCGGCCACCGTCAAGACGAGGATAAGCCGTCATATACACCGCTGTACCCGCAATGGGCCATGAACCTACGCCACCGCCCATACGGTCGCGAATTTCACCACCTGTACCCGTTGAAGCACCATTGAATGGCTCTACGGTAGTAGGGAAGTTGTGTGTCTCAGCCTTGATAGAGATAACGCTCTCAATGTCCTTTACGCGGAACCAATCGCTTGTTGCATGGTCGGCTGGAGCAAATTGTTCTACTACAGGGCCTTGTGCAAAGGCTACATTGTCCTTATAAGCAGAGATAATCTTGTGGGGATTTTCCTTCGTTGTCTTCTTTATCATTGCGAAGAGTGACGAAGGCTTTTCTTCACCGTCGATGATAAAGGTGCCACCAAAGATTTTGTGGCGGCAGTGTTCTGAGTTGATTTGAGCGAAGCCAAACACTTCAGAGTCAGTAAGTTGTCGTCCGAGTTGTTTTTCAACACCGTGTAAGTACTCGATTTCGGCAGGCGAGAGTGCTAAGCCCTCTTGCTCGTTATACGTTTCGAGGTCAGAGATGTACTCAATCGGAGCTGGTTGAATGTTGACGGTAAAAATGTCTTGATCCAATCCATTGTACATGCGTTGCAACATGGGGTCGTGGTCGGCCTTTTCGTTCTTAACGGGAAAGTACTCCTCTATACGCGCAATGCCGTGGAGATTCATGTTTTGGGTAATCTCTACGGCATTGGTACTCCAAGGGGTAATCATTTCACGGCGTGGGCCAACAAACCAACCCATAAGTTGCTCAGCCTTTTCAAGTTGAGCGCCACCATAAAGCCAGCACAATTCTTCCACTTCGTTCTGATCGAGTTGATGATCTACTTGTGTAGCAATCACACTCTTCTGCGGAGTTGTAAAAAACAAAATCATATCTTTGGTAATTGTTTTGAAGATTCAATATTGCTGCAAATTTATATAAAATAATGTAGGGGAACAAACTAATACATAAATAAATGAAACCTCTCTCACTAACAGTGATAATGTATTCGAAAACTTGAGTATGTAAATAAGTATATTCGAAAAGAATTTATAAAGTGTATGTCATGTATGTTCTCGCGCTAAGCGACTATAAGCAATTTGTCATAAATGCAATTTTACCCACACGATTCGTTACAGAGCCTGTCTTTGGGATGTACAACTAACATACTTACTTCTCGTATTTCTTCAACATTTCCTTTACATCGTCCATTGGTTGAAAAGGCACGATGATTTCCAAGTCCTTATTGATAATGCAATAAGCATTCTCTTCGTCATTATCTTCCATTCCGAAACCATCCTCATCAGCAAAGTAGCGTCCATCGGGATATATTGTCCAGCAGATGACACAAACACCATTTCTGAAATTGTCATATCTGCCGAACCAATATCGAACAGATTTACATCCATTGAAATCAGGACATCCATTATTTATTGCATCAAAGTCAATCTCATCGCCTGCCACAAGAAGAGTTCCGTCTTCACTTACAAGTTGCCTTGCCTTACCTGTTTCCTTATTGATAATGGTGTAACTTTTTCCTTCACCGCTAAGCACTGCCATATTTTCACCTATATCATAGGCATCCTTAAATTTCTTCTTGTTCATAGTCAAATGAATTATAAATTCCACTGTCGATTCTTCATGAACTTTTTGCATTTAGCACAAAAACTATTTGTCTTTGCAAATGGATTTCCTCCATTACCGTTTTGCATCATGCAATTCGTATCGTGGCAATGACGTAATCCTTGTGTATGACCTATTTCATGAAGCATCACACAGAACAATTGCCCATAGCCATGAGGACGGTATGAGGAGAATACCGCTATACCAGAGCCAATGCCACTTGCAAGTCCCATTATACCACTATGAGGTCGGTTACGGAAATTGTCCAATCCGATATCTTCTTGTGTCAGTCCAATAACTATTGTTGAATCAGACTTGAACGCTTTCAATTGCTCATTCAACAAGTCGGCTCTATAGCGCACATGGTCTTTTCTTTTTGTTGTCAATGTTTTTTTGTCCAAAGCAATATTGCCTACATATTTACATTTGGGATAATGTGCTTTTAAAGAGTCAAACATTGCTTCACGCAAGTTTGTTGATACATTTCCCAATGTATACAAACAGACTGTCGGTACAGTTTTAGAGACCTCTATGTTTGTTGTTACGTGTCGAGCACCAGCTTTGTTTTTCCGATTGCAACTAAACAAGCAGATGGTGAGACACACGCAACATAGAAGAAAGCCTTTCTTAATAATCATTTTAAAATCCATATACATTTTTATTTGTTGTAGTAATTTTCCCATCTATAATCACCACTGTCAACATTCATATCCTCATGATACATTTCTATGTTAGGAACATCCATGACTGAAGTTGATTGCGTCTTCAATGCTTTGGTTTTATAATCAATGGTCTCAAATGTAACTTTGACCTTTTTGTCTGATAGGAAAGAGTACGTTTCCTTTTTCAACGCAGTACCATACTTGCTGATTTCTTGCTTATATGCCAATAGACCGTCTTTATATACACGTTGATGCTTGCTGCCATCCTCCCACGTAACGGAATATACATTCAAGTCATCAGTTATTATTGGAATGAAGACAAGATCTTTATCATCTGGCTCTATACATGAATCATGGTGCCATACCATTTTGACGATGCGCCCATTCCGATATTCCGACTCCATTGAGGGCAGATAATCTGCAAATCGGCAAACCTTATAATTTTGCAAAATCTTTCTTTTAGGTTCCATCTTTACATGGAAGATATAAAAGCCACCATGCAAGTCGCTTTGCCAAAAACTCAGACAAGGTTTTACCGCTATGGCTAACTTATATCCACTCAGAGCAACTATGCTATCACTGCCATATACAATATAGGCTTTTACAGCATCGCCATCTTTATCATATTCGATGTTCGTCTGTTGGTATTTTGCAGTATCTGGATGTTCATAATCCATATTTGCTATCATTTGCCGAAAGCCAAGATACCCATCTTTATTCCTTCCATAACTTGCGCTGTCAAAATCCAATCCGTCAAAGATTTCATCCTTGTAACGAACAAGATGTACCAACCGTCCTTCATCATCGTAATCATACACAAGAGTTTGTGCATAACATTCCGAAGCTCTTGCTACTGTAGCAATCGTTCTCCTGTTGTTGTCAAAGAACTCCGTCAGACTGTTCTGCGGTGCATATTGCAAACGATGTACTGCATATGAATCATCCGAGAATCGAACGGAGTCATATTCTATAAATCCACAAGGTATCATCAAGGAGTCTTCCTTATTTGCATTATCAGATGTACTTTGCATTTGCTTGAAATAGGTTATGCTTATATCTTCTTTATCACAAGAAGCTACCAACAGCAGTGCCAAGCCTAATATACATAATGTATAACGAGTCCTCATAATTCTTTTCCCTAAATTCAGAAACATTCAATCAATATTGCCGTATAATTGTCATCTCCTTGTTTCTCACAAAGGTAATCATAAACGTCAAGTATCTCTTCCAATGTTTTGTCATCCATCATCCTTGCTTGCAAAATGTCAGGAGCCATGCTTTTGTACAGTCCGTCCGAACAAAGTAAAACTCTGTCACCAGTCTGTAGTTTGATTTGTCGGATGTATGGTACAGCCACTTCTGGACGGTTAGAGAAGAAGCACTTGGCAACAACCTCCCATCCAAAATCAAGCCGGATATGGTCTTTTGTCTGATAAAGTAATCCATCACCAGGTCGTTGTACATAACAACGACTATCACCAATATGCGCAATGGTTGCCACATCGTTCTCAATACTTACCATGACCATAGTCGTACCCATCTCTGCATGATGAAGCTCAAATGCCTTTTGGTCAATGGCACAATTAGCTTTCTTGCAAGCGAGTTTTACCTTTGAGTCACAATCGGGCGTACTGATATGTTTCTTCCAAAAGTCAGATATAGTATTGCATACCGTTTCACTGGCAGTCTCTCCAAAGGAATGACCACCCATACCGTCACAGACTATTCCCATAAACCGGTTGTTTTGTGGCATATCAATGACCTTGTAAGCATCCTCGTTATTATGCCTTCTACCAGTCTTGCTTATTGTTGCATATCTTATCTCCATATTTCGATTCTTTTTAGTTTATGATAGTATAGAGGCAAATGTAACCTCTTATATATCTGTAACGTAGCTTTTTCTCTTATATTATTCTTGATATTGTCATTTTTACCACTTGATGAATCTTTGCAACTTTGGTGTCAAGTCCTCATGCTTGGAATAGTCGAACATCAAACATTTATTAGCTTCCTTGAAAGGTATAACTGCATGGTATTCGCCTGCAGCAAAGCAATCAAGCTGATAAGGATGATATGTCAAGACAATGCCTTCTGGCAGTACGGCAAAGTGAGTCAAAGGAAAATCCTTCTCGGTAAATGCCTTTTCGTTGTAACCATTCCATCCAGCCCAATCATCGCAAGAATAATTATGTACAAGAAATGACCGCATTACATCGTCCATACCGCTTGTATCAATCATTGGACAATGGAAAGAGAAAATGCTATGCGTGAAATCCTCCCATGAATTTTCACGTTCATAACAGAAATCGTATTCTGTCTTTAAGCTCTCCAATGCTAAATGCCGAAACTGTTGTACCATCGCAGGTTTTACAGAATTGTTGACATCAAGCAATCCGCCTCTTCGCTTGTCATATGTGATGTAATACTCACGAGGCAAATCATGAAGTCCTCCATTGTAAAGGCTTGCCCAATAATAGTATGTGGTATAGTCATCACAGTCTGCCACTTTCCTCACTCTTATATTGCAAGTCATTCTAAGCTCCAACGTATCTTCTATTTGATACTCTGCCCGACAAAGTTTCTCCCACAGCACACCATATTCATCCAAAGAAAGCTGTAAATCCTTTAACGATGCACACTTTCCAACAGGAATGCCCCGATTGTTTTCCAACTGATAAAACGCATCGTCTCTAATAGCAGCCATCATCCATTCCCGAATAGCCTTGTCAGACTCAGCATCACCTTTCGGTATATCCAAATCAACACTAAATCCAGCTTCCATCCGTTCGTACTTACTCCTTGGCTTGATATAATAGTTCTTTGCCAATCTTTCTGTTGTCGTATCGGGGGCATCACTCTTTTTCTTTGCGTTGTATAAGTCGCCGAATGAAACATCTTTTGTTTGTGCCCCTGCCACCAAAGTTACCATACCTTCTTTCTTAGGTTTGCGACAAAACACATCATCTTGGAGTCCAACACATTTTCCATCAGAGAAGCAAATCGTATCAGAACTTGCGAAAAGATGTAAGCTTTTCCACTGACCAAGATAATAAAATCCAGACTCACAGCATGGAGATGAGAACAATATCTTTCTATCCTTAATGTCATAAACATCATTGTCGTCAATGCTCACATAGTTGACGGTATGGTCAATAGAAGTGATATTTGTTGCTCCAATTTGAGGATAATAGAAGCCATTACGTTCATACTTTAGAAGGTAGCATGGTGTCTTTTCATCGGAATGTTCATAGTTCCAAACGATAAACAGACTGTCACCAATTCGTTCTTGAATAGTGAACGTATCACCATCCAAGACAAGGGTATCTTCGTCAATGACTTCCCCTTTTAATCCGACTCCCATACGCAAACCATGACAGCCAGTAAGAACTGCAAGCATAAGGAATATAAACAGAAGTTTTTTCATAGTGTAATATCATCTGTTACTTTCATATCATCGTATTCGTCGTCCCAGTAAATCATTGGAGCCCATTCTTCCCTAAATCCAGGGAATTGAAACTCTCTTAACTTTTCCAATTTGTTTTCAACCTCATCTTTTGACTTTGCAAATACAAAGCTACGATGCCAATAATTGTCGCTGAGATAATCGCATTCATCAAACCAAAGATGATGTCTCACGAGCTGCCCTACATATACACCATCCTTGGGCATTTCCTTACACGAATAGTCTGCTATCTCGTAAATATCCTTAAACGTAGTTCCAAGGACATGTATCTGCTCTGTAATCTTAATTTTCTTCATATCGATTTCCCTAATCCGTGTCGGGCACAACTTTTATTGTTACTTCTTTCTATTCATCAACCATTCAATCAGTAGGTTCACCTCTTTGCTCAACATTCCAATAGTTGCTGGAAGTTTATGTGGCCGAACAACAACCATACTGATGGAATATTTCGGATTATCAGCAGGGAAGCAACCTACGAATGTAAATTCGTCCGAACTTCTTTTATTGTCATCACATTGTCGAATGTTGTAGATACCTGCCAGTTTAATACCTCTTGGAGCAAGCAGATGTTGTATGCCTGTCTTCTCAAAAATACCAGTAGCTATTTTCTTGACATATTCCAAAGATGATTTTTGATGATACATTTGGTTAAAGGAGATTGCCAACTCTATGGCATTACTCTTTTGGATGGTATCATACGCTTGTTCCCATAAATCCGCTCCATTTGGCATGGTCATGAAAGCCTTGTACATTCCGATTCGTGACTTCATCAGTAACGCCTTTTCAAATGTAACTTTTCCATAACCACCTCTTCGCCAATTATGGTCACGTATTTTTAGACTATCATTAACTTCCAATATTCCGCATTCGGTATCGACCATTTTCCCTAAAGGCGTATTTGACTTCTCTAAACAATTTGCTGCTATGAATGGTACAAAAATATCTGTGGAACAAACCTGCTTCTTGAATGGTACATATACCATGTCACCATACCATACACAATCGCCATCTAACTGTTTCTCCAATGATGCCCATGCTAATACTTTAGATGTTGTGGCATCAATAACGGCTATTTGCCCATATATACCATCTGTTTCTAACATCATATTTCTATCTAATAGATTGTAGCATGAGTCTATAAGTTCTTTGTCTGCTAATGGACAAATTTCAACACTATCGCTGAAATAGGAAACTTCTTTTCTCTGAGCATAGACACCTACGCAATAGAATATTAGCATAAATACCAATAATGTTCTAAATGCTTGTGTTATTGTTTTCATTCCGTTTCTACACCTTTAGGTTGTACAATCAGTTCCAATCGCTTGATATCGTCTTCTGTCAGTTGGATGTTACCTCCATTTCTGTAATAGTCGAGCACTCTTTCAGCACCATGACGTCCCAATACAGCATGTTCTTCTGCTTTCATATAATATTCCACAGCAAGTTGCTTGTTTGATTTGCCATTCTCATCAGGCTCATAATAGAGGTCGCCAAGAATCAGATTGGCGAGAGGTACACGATGAGCTATTATGGCAAGATTTGTTGCATCTGCTCTCAGTCTGCCTTTCCATTCAGGTATGGTTAACAGCAGTTCAGCCAAAGAGCAACCTTGTTCAGCCGCATCCTTAACCATGTTTATTCCTGATATGGTGTCACCTTTATCTATCGTTATAATTCCAAGAAGAGTTTTAGCTTCTGGAGAGTCATTATTGCATAGCATATGTTCCACGCTGTCTGTACCTTCTTGAATATACGACTTATAGTCATCCAACAATAAAAATAGAGTTTTGTATTCATGTCCTTCAGGCAATCCGTAGATATAGTCATCCATGCGATTGATTGCTCCACGCCACTCAGCCATGTGAGCCATAGTAATCATTCCTAAGAAATCCTTCTTCACACCGATACCATCTCGATAGCAATCTGCCAGTTTCAGATATGCCGAGCCATCGCCCCAGCGAGCTTGATAGAGCAATGACATGATTGAGTCCTGCGGAGTAACAGTCATGCCATTCTGCTCTGTTAACTTCTGTGAAGACAAAGTTTCCTCCATCACCTGTTGCTCTGAGCAACTTGCAAGAAGCAACATCGTTATTAAATATAAGCACCAATTCTTCATCTTTTATAACTTTGTGTTTGGTTCTTACTCAACATCGTATTAGTTTTTATAGATTACTTACCAATACAGTTTATGCTTGCCGCATATATCACATTCATTCCATGGAATATGTTCGTCAACATGAACATGTCCACTGCCTTTAAATGTTGGCATCCCTGTAGAATAATTTGGATTTATGCCATACCCACTTCCTCCACAACTACTACATTCCTCAGAAATGAGTCCACCAAGATAATAGTAGTCATATCCAGTACCATGACAATATCCACAATACAAATAGCCATTAGGAGGCAAAGATTTCTTGTCTGCAGAACAAGATGTCATTGTACTTAAAAACATCATCATTAATATAATCCACGAATACATATTGAATCTCATCTCACAATACCCTAATTCGTGTCGGGCACAACTTCTAAGTTTGTTATTTTGTATGTTTATGATAATAGAGAGAGAAAAGTAACCTCTAATCTATCATTTCATTGGCTTGACATCATCGAAAATCATCTCTTTTTCTATCAAGAAAATCTTTGGTCAGTTTTACCAGCCTTTTGTTTGCAAGACACAGATGTTCCTGCAAGTTCTTCTTGACAGCATTACTTCCTATCTTTCCTCTCTTGTAGTTTTTGATGAGCAGATTGACATTTTCAAGTTTGCTACTTAGCAGCCATTTAAACAGCTCACCTTGCTCCCGAGGTAGGTCTGAGTAGCATTCTTCAATGGCTTCACTATGTGCTCGATAGGTGGTTAGCGTGTACATATAGTCATCATGTATGAGTTTGACCATTGCCCTGTCAGTACACAGGCCTACCAGTTGTTTGTATGCTTCTATCAGTCGATAGTCAATAAGCATAACAGAACGCCAGGCTACCATATTTATATCTGCTTGGCCGCCACCATCGTATGATCTCATGACTCCATCAATCACATGAAATAGCTTTTCGTAACTGTCTGGTTCTTGCCATTCACCACCAGTTTCTACATAGAAGTGTTTCATCTGCTGTCGTGCCACCTCATGCCAAACAAAGGATGCGCTGGCTTCATCCATACCCGAATTGACCATACTTGCGTATGAATCGAACAGGGCAATAACGATAGAAATGGAGTCTTTGTAGTCTTTTGTAATCCACTTGTTATACTCTTTATTGTCCATGCCCAAATTTTCCAAACTATAGCTGTAAGTTTTGCTATACACTGTATCTGCGATGGATAGCAAGGAGTCAACCGTATGTTCTGAACAGGTAACGTATGCCATCACTCTTTTCTTGTCAACATCCAGATGTTTCAAGACAAATGGAATGCTATCTTTAGCAACCATCATAGTATCGGATTCCTGATTATCCAATCCGCCTTTATTTCCTTTACAGGAAACTACGGAAAGGACAAACAGAAACAATACCGTCATTTTGAATATTGTAGTAGTTTTCATGTTATTCATTTTTGTTATTTAATTTCTATTCTTGCCACTTCATCCTCATTCTTTATCCTACGGATATTGTCAATGGCTTGCTTTAGTTCGTTGGAAGAATGTACCTCAGAAAATATGAGATTTTTTGCACAAGCATTTCTGCCTCCTTTGGTTTGGGCATGTTTTCTCTCGCAAGCGTCACCTGAATGTTATAGACAGCGGAATCATTTGTGGTCGCACTGTGTGCATAGCTAAGTGATTTCAACTGACACCATTTTAACATGATTAGGGAGTCACAAACTTTTGTTCCTGGAGTATATGAAATGATATCCTTGCGGTTTTATCCGTCCAAAGCAGTTTGCCAAGTGTGTCTGTCCATGTCAAGGTGTCTGTCAGACAACCCTTACGGAAAATATTGACGAGAAAGACCACCAAAGGAACTACCCACAACCATGTAGCCACAGCTAAAGTAAGCCCTACATACCACCATCGGTTAAAGTCAAGGTTCAACAATGGAAATACTTTTGAGGCGAGCTCACTAAGTTTTATGTCAAGTTCTGTACTGATAGCAAAGACTGTCAATCCCATGAACAGCAGTCCTGGAATCCATGATTTCTTTTCCCTATGGTAAAGCGTGAACGAGAGTAGCAGACGTGACATAATAAGTAACATTATTACAATCCATGTTGCAGGGGTATCGACCCATGCTATTCTGCTTCCCAATGCGGCTATAGTCCACAATGAACAGATAGCCAAATCAATTTCTAATAGTGTCTTTCTCATCTTGTTTCTCTTTTATTCTATTTCAATCAATATTGCCGTATAGTTGTCATCACCTTGTTTTTGACAGAGAAAGTCAAATACATCGAGTATATCTTCCAAGGGCTTGTCGTCCAACATCCTTGCTTGTAGGATGTCGGGTGCCATGCTCTTGTACAAGCCATCAGAACAGAGTAATATCCTGTCTCCTTTCTGAATGGTGAACTGCCTAACGTCGGGAACAGCTACTTCTGGACGGTAGCTGAAGAAACAGCGTGACACCACTTCCCATCCAAAGTCGATACGCACATGATCTTCGGTCTGGTAAAGCAATTCCTCACCTTGCCTTTGCAGGTAGCAACGGCTGTCGCCCACATGGGCTATTGTCGCCTTGTCACCTTCAATGCTGGCCATGACCATCGTTGTACCCATCTCTGCATGGCTGAGGTCATCGGATTTCTGGTTGATGGCATTACAAGCCTTTTTGCAAGTCATAACAACTTTTTGGTCTCTGTCTGGAGTGTCTGTATTATCCTGCCAGTATTTTGAAATGGCATCGCAGACAACCTCACTTGCCACCTCGCCAAACGAATGACCGCCCATGCCGTCACATACTATGCCCATGAAGCGATTATGCTCTGGCATTTCCAGGATGTTAAAGCAATCTTCATTATTGCTTCGCCGACCAGTCTTGCTGATTGTCGCATATTTGATTTTCATTATCTTTTGTTTTTATGTTTATATTGTTTATGAGAAAGAAGTAACCTAACGATACTCACTCAATATACTTTTCCAAACGAGATTCATATGAGTAATAAATAACACTCAAAAGAATTATAAGTAAAGCACTTTTTTCATCGTTGTTTTTTTATTGTTAGATAATCTGTTTTTATAAATAGTAGTAATATCCCATACCTATGTAGATATACTGAGTTCTACCATAGAAGTTTCTTCCTGTTTGAACTATATAATCAACATTGTTCAATCGTACTTTCCACACTCCTTCTTTATCTTTATACAACGTGGCGTATCGGGTGACTATATTCCAGCAACCATTGTAATATGAGTAAATAGGAACTGTAGAACTATTGCTGGTGTTGCGCCCCCTAAATGAGGTAGTATTTTGAACAGGAACAGACACATAACCATAACCTCTACATGCTTGACAAGCTACAACCCCATACATAGTCATCCATCCTCCAGCTCCTCTACAGTTGTTACAAACAACATTCTGATAATTTTGAGCGTTTACTGATGTAATGGCGCAAACAAAAAGAATCAAAGTACAAATAATTGACTTCATATCTCAATACCCTAATCCGTGTCGGGCACAACTTCTAAGTTTGTTATTTGTCTGTTTATGAGATATAGAGTACCGAAGTAACCATTTACTATCAGAAAAAAACTGCATTGGAAAACAAAAAGCAGAAGACCATGGAATACAAACTACATAGCCTTCTGCTCTCTTATACTTTCAGAATAATCCTGCTGATTGATTATCTTTTCAAAGTGAACTTCTTTACAACCTTACCTATTCTGTCAATAGCACCATAAAGATTGATTTCTTCATCATCTGTCATACCGAATCCATCTTCATCACGATAGTACATACCATCAGGGTTAAGCTGCCATTCCACCTCTGCCACGCCATTTTTATATTGATATACATGACCAGGAAAATGAAACAAATGCGCTTTCGCTCTATCAAAAGCATCTTGTGGAAGCCCTTTCATACTATCCCAGTCAATATCTTCATCTGTCACGATTTGCAGCACCTCATCAATAGACATGAACTCGTATGCGCATCTTGCCTCTTTGTCCATCAAGTAACGTGGTTTCCAATACCGCCCAATCACCTGAGTCACTAATGCCATATCTTCCCCCAAATCATTTTGTACAAGTGGTAGACCTTGATATTGTGATAAACATAATTCCCTATATAGTTTTTCCTCTTCTGACATATCTATATCATTTGACTTTCCCTCTTCATACACTAAATCCCATGGATTATCATTACAGATTACTAACCCCTCCATCTTACCTTGTACAAAATCATTAATTTCTGTATCATCTTTATTCTTAGCCTTAGCAAGGTATCGGAGTTGTCTTATCAAATCACGTTCTTCTTCATTCGCAATATCACAAGCAACTTGAATGTAATGGTCAAAAGATTTTTGAATCGCTTCGGTTGCTTGCTCCGATATTTCATCATTACCTTTCTTGGCAATAATGTTCATCGCACAGACCATAAGCCGTCCTGCAAATCGTGAGTCGCTGAGGTTGGGCGCATCACCTAAAACTTCGTTATATCCATCTTTCAGTTTGATTGACACATTATTTCCACCTGTAGATTTTGCGTGCATATTCATCTTTGCTTCTTCGTATGACTCATATCCGAATATAGCGGCAGCCAACGATTCGAAGTTTTTGTCATCGAGAATATCAACAGAATAAATCATTATGTTTCGAATTTCATCTGAAGTGTTGTCTGACAACTCTTCAAATTCTTTCACTGTGGCCACAATAATATTATAACCGTCTTCTTTTTCTGACAAATAAACCTGTGCCTCTGGCAAAACACCAGCAACTTCTTTACCAATTCTTTTAACCTCGTAGTTAGCAGCAAATGCTACATTAGCATCTACTGGTATAGGGAAAGGAACATACACAAGCAGGCTATTACCTTCTATACAGGTTAATGCGACATTGAACACACAATGTTTGCCTTCTACTTCTGTTGCAAATTTGTTTCCCTCTCGATTGGGGCTGATTCCTGACGAAGAAAACATCTTTACGATGCAATCTTCAAGAGTAAGTCCCTTTTGTGTTCCTTTACCTTTATTTTTGAAAAAATCGAATAATCCCATAATAATTTTGTTTATGACAAATGTTGCTCAGATTTTGAGAAATACATCCCTGAATCTATTTATGATATATCCCAAAGCAAAGATTATAACTGCAAGTCCCAAAAGTATAACCGAAAGAGATTCTATCTTTATTCTTATTATAGACATTTTGCCTGAATTTGAGATTAATACTAATGAAAGAACAATAAATACAAGGCTAATCCATTTACTATATTTACACAAGCTATTTAGCGTTTTCTCATGTTTATAACAAACTTGACAGCATGGAACCTTGAATACATTATAAGTATTGACTCTAACCGTTCCCAAATCTTGAGAACTAATTTTGAAGCCCAAGCGGTCTATATAAAAATTATCATCAACTGTTCTTTTATTACAGAAAGGACATCTTCTTTCCATGTTATTTTCCCTATATCCGTGTCGGGCGCAACTATTATATTTTTGTTATCGTTTTACTCTTTCCTCCAAGTACACAACCGCAAAATCCAATGTTTTAATGATATGCGGTACGATGTTTTTGGTAGATTCTTTGTCCGTTATCTTATGGTCATAATCCAAAGATACTTTTGCTTCGTCTTTACCCGATAGCAGTGCTTTGGTGTATTTTACGTTTTTGTTTGTATCATTCACTGCCTCTTTCAATTGTTCTTTGTTCTGTAAGGGTAGTCCTACCACAAAAGGAATGCAGAAACGAATCATGGTTTCATCTTTACCAACTACATAGAAATACACTTGTTTTTTGTACTTAAAGTGCCAACCTAAGGATGGTATGAACTTTACATTACCGCACATTCGGCGAATCTCGTTTACTATTTCTTCCTGCTTCATATTCACAATAGTTTTGTTTTACTATTTATGATAGAAGAGGTAGAAAAGTAACCATTTCCATCAGTCCAACATCACAAACGCAGCCCAATGGAATGGATCGAGATGCTTCTTTCTGATGATTTCTTTGGCTTCCTCGAAAGCCTTGCGTTTGTTTCTTCTCTTTCTCTGTAAGACTGCTTGTCACCAGTTTCTTAGCCAACCAATAAGCCGCTTCATAGCGTTTCAGAATCTCATAACATATGCAAGTCATTGTCTGACTGCACACATATACTTGATGCTCAACTTCATTTCGCGGCTGTTTCATATTTCTTCCGACAAGGAGAAAGGCATCCAGTGCTTCAGCGGTCTTCTTAGCATTGTTCAATGCAAAGACATCATTCATTTTAGCCGTGACTTCCGCCTCGGTCAATGTCTGCGCTTGTATCTGCAAACTACTGCAGAATATAGCCAGCTATAAGAGTAATGCTTTATTCATGATGCAATGATATGGTATCTGTTGATATAGAGTCATTGCTAATACTGTCAGTCGGTGCTGTCATATCAAACACGTCGTTTTCATCGCCACGCACATTGTCGGTAGGGGAGTTTTCTACAAACAGCGGATTGATAACAAAGAAGCTGACAACCAAGATTGCTGCTATGCTTGAAATCCAAAGCCAGGACTTTCTGCGACCATGTTTTATTTCCTTTTGAAACTCTGTCATGGCTTTCAGCTTTTCTCCACGACTTATCATTGCCTGTTTAACATTCTTCGTAAACTCATACAGTTCTCTTTTCTCTTCATCCTCTTCTATCTCTTTCAGAAACTGTGCCTCGTCTTCCTCCGACATAGTTTCGCCATGAAGCAAGTATTCGTCTATTCTGTCTTGAAAATTATTATTGTCCATATCCATCTGTCTTTTTATGAGTTCAAATAGTTGTGATAAATGTTTCGTGCTGAAGTACGCAATGACTCCATGCACTTATGCTTTTTCGTTTTGAGCGCGTTCTTTGAGTCGATTGTCGGTATTTCCAACAGGATTGTGTCCAAGTCCTTTTCTTCATAGTAGAACTTGCTCAATATTTCGCAGCATCGCTCCGACATATGTGATATGACATCAGCAATGATGTCAAGCATCTTGTTGTCCTCCGAATCATATAGCATATTGATGTATTGTTGGGCATCAAATCCTTCTTCCTTTATCTTTCGTCCCATTTCTGTTTTTGGGTCAGCATAGGTTGGATGTTCTCTTACCCATTCCAAATACTTGATGCGAGCAATTCCCATGAAATAGGTGAGGATACTGCCGCTCAATGGCTCGTTGTTCTTGCCTATCACTCTGCCGTCGCTCACGTAAATCTTCCTGCGCTCTATATTTTCCCACATCGCAATAAAGGTGTTTTGAAATATCTCTGTGGCAGATTCCTCATCAGCGAAGAACACGCCACGATAGTTTGCCCAAAAGTACTTTGAGCAATAAGCATACAGTTCTGACTGTATTTTCCTGTCCTTATCATGCATGCCAGCAACAAGTCGGGCTTCTTTCTCCTGTTGCGACGTATGCATTTGTATTGTCTTTGCCATTCTTTATCTACTCAGTATGTCTGTTATGTTATATTTGTTGATGTCCTCGCCTGTCATTTCTGGCTGTTGTGGTCTGCTACCGGTATTGCGGTTGACGAACTTTCTGATTCGTCTCATAAACTCGTCGTTGTTTACTTTATCACTATTCTTCAGTTCTTTCCACAAGGCGTAAGTCAGTTTACCAACAGTAGGACTTTTCATTTCGACATTCACTTGGTCGCTTCTGCAAGCACTGATGGTGATCCATCGTTCCGCCCGTGGCTTTGCCTTAGTATTAATGACATTCTCTTTGCCATTGTCACCCATAAAAAACGATTTAATCGCCTCAAAGGTTTCATATAAGCCGCGAGCATTTTGGCTGTCAACCACCAACGTGTCTTCCACACCTCGTACTATTTCATCATCTTCTCCACGAGTGCCGTCGCCGCTATGGCAAGCATCTATTACCACAAGTAGTTTGCCTTTTGCACCTATCTTATTACGTATGGCATTGAGGTAGACATTCAGTTCATCGTCCGTCAGATGTCTTTCACCATGATACGTAGCACTTGCTTTCCGACAAGCATCATACGGAATCCAACATTCGTCCAGTCCGTCTCTCTCGTCATTATGCACATCCGTCATCTGTTGTCCATGTCCAGAATAATGGATATATACCACATCGCCATGTTTGCATGATGCCGTCATTCTCTTGAATGCCCCGACAATGCCAGTCTTTGTAGCTTTTCGATTTACCAATGTCATGACCGACTTGAAACCTGCGTTTTTCAGCATTGCCTGAACAAGCGGAACATCCTTGTCACCATTGATTTTGTTCCATGCCTTATCTTGCTGTTCTCCTAACCCTATAACCAAAGCTCTCTTTGTCTGGGCATGTAACTGCACAGGCAAAGAGAGCAACAGGAGAAAGTATATAATGATTCTTATTTTCATTCGAATCTAATCATCTTGGCTAATTGCAAAAAATAGTCATTCGACCAAATATCCAACTCTTTTGGATTTCTCACAAAAGGCAAGACATCAGCCTTTACTTGATTAATGTCTGCTATAGCAAGCCGTTCGTTCAACTTTTGCAGGAAAGTTTCCTTGTCAAGCTCTTCCTGATCGAATTGCAAGGCTCTTTCGCACAAATGGGTAAAGTCAAGAGAGATATTATGGCGAACATACCATTCGAAGTCATACCAGTCACGTCCCTTTACCCTGTTCTTCCAAGCACGATATACCAAGGCGTGCATCTTTCCTGCAAAGAGAGTTGGCAAGGTGAAACAGCGTGTCATGAATGACTGGGGGAGCAGAAGCAACTTCTGCTCCGTTTTGAATTTCAATGGAGGTTGGGTGTCAACTTCTATCTTTATCTTAACTGATTTCTCCGTTTGAAATGTAATATCATATACATCAGTGTTGTCTTTCAGAAAGGCAGACTCCACCTTGCCAAAATTCTTCTTGTCCTTTTTTCTGATTTCAACCTCTCTGCCCACCAAAGCGAATTGGTCAATGATAGGCTGAAAGTATTGGGTAAAGTCAAAGTTCTCATTTGGAGCAAGCAAGGAAAAATCCATATCCTCTGAGAAACGCTGCAATCCATGGAATATGCGCAAGCATGTTCCACCATAGAAAGCAGCCTCATTAAAAAAGCCACCATTGTAAAGACCTGCAAGAATAACCTGCTGATTGACCTCAAAAATAGCATTGCGCTTTTGCAGCTCGGTCGTTATGTCATAGCTCGAAAGCATTTGATTGAATATTTCGTTTGTGCTCATTTTCTTAAATATTTAATTAGAGTTTCTATGGATTTAGACTTTTTGCCAACCTGAACGTATTGCTCAAATATGCTTATGTCCATATTCTTAAAATCATCCATTTCCATTCGGATGTCCTCTTCCAAATATACCTCAACATCTTTCAGATAGCGTAAGTTAACCTTGGGAGAATTAGCAATCAAATCGCAAAGTGCCTTTTCCGGGGTTGCCATCAGAAAGGCGTAACTCTGCCTATTGATGCTTGTGATTCCTATGGGAAAAGCTTCTCTTGACATGTTCTTATACTCAAAGCGTCCTACTGGAGTATCAAAACAACGAGAATGCTTTAGTGTCATCGACAGGGTAGTATATACAGCTTCCGGGATTAAACTATAATAGCGTAAAGCCGTCTGCATTGATACATATGAAGGAGCATAAAGATGATTGGCTATCAGTTCTGTAGAAAGAGCAACACGAGACACATTTGGAGAGACCACATAAAGCCCCTTCTTGAGGCGGATAATCTTATGAGCCGCCTCAAGATTGCGCACTTTCTGATTTCCTGCTTCAATATTTGTAAACAACGAAGCTATTACCGAAGTACTGACTGGTATGTTACCTATATGTTCTAAATCCAATATCATATTGCAAAAATAATGCAAGTGCGAGAGCAATGAAACTTGTTTCAATTGCCGATCCGCAGCTTATTTTATGCAAAGATGGCTAAATTTTGAACAGCAAACTAACTTTTACTTGTTTTTCTGTTCTATTTTTAGCTATTTAATAAATAATTGGGTTACCGACTTGAATCCTGCACTTTTCAGCATTCCTTGCACAAGCGGCACATCCTTGTCACCATTGATTTTATTCCAAGCCTTATCCTGCTGTTCGCCTAATCCTATAACCAAAGCTCTCTTTGTCTGTGCGGAAACAGACAAAGAGAGCAATAGGAGAATGTATGTGATGATTCTGGTTTTCATCTAATGTGCATAGGTATATATACGTCACATTACAAATATATAACTGGCAAAATTGAGTTATTCATTAATTCTACATGGATATATTGTCTTAAAAACATTTTTATTTATGTTATTCCAATCCATACATTGCCTTACAGACTCGTCATCATATGCCACTTGATGAATAGCGGTCTTGTTGCACATACCTTGCTCTGTCCCGTAATAAATAACTACCGGTCTCTTCCAACTATATGTAAAGTCTAAAACTTCTTTAACTTTATCTACATTTTTACAATAATATAATATTCTATCTACATCATGGTTGTCAAGAAAAAGCCATAATTCAAAATCTTTAGGATAGCGAGAAAAATGCTTTTCTACTCGTCGTTTTAACGCCTTGTTGTTTTTAATCGGCATATCATGAAGTAGCGCATCTTTAATTATGTCGTAATATTCGTAATCTAAGACACCATCTAATATACCTACATATTCGTATTGACGAGCCTCTTGTTCCGACCATTTATCGTTTAAGTTGTCAGTATATCTTTTGCAAACCAATGGTTTGAAATCCATCTCACCTACAACTTCTCCTATCAAACGCACATCCTTATATTTCCGTTTTATTTGTACTTTTAATTTGTGTAAGAAAGAATAGCTTGGTCCTGTTGCATGGTCTGTTCGTATATAATCAAATCCCCATTCACATAGCTGTAAGGCCTGTTTTATCATAAACTCGCGTGCTTCTGGATGGTCTAAATTCAAAACAGGTAAGTCCTTTATATTAGCATAGTACTTATATTCTTTGTTGGGAAATTCAAACCAATCGTTATGTTCTACATATATGGGATTTGTTATGTGGCAATGATTAGGAACGAAATCCGCTCCACATGCCATTTTTCGTTCTTTTATTAGTTTAACGAAACTTTGTATGTCCTTTTCATTTCCAAAATGAGGTTCTATTTCGTTTCTGTTTGTAGTGCAATGATAACCATGATAAGCATTTGACTTAAAAAATGGGGATAGTAAAATGCTATTAACACCCAAACCTGTAATATAATCGAGACGATTTATAATTCCTTTAATATTGCCACCTCGAAATGGATGAGGTGTACCGTTATGATTATTCTTTGGAAATATCGAATCATTATCAAAGCGGTCTATCATTATTTGATAAACGATTTGTTGCTTATTCCATAGGAAATGAAAGTATTTAGATAAAAATTCAAGCATAATTTCAACTCATCGACAGTTTATAATAATGTTCAGACAGCTACCTATATTATCTACAGACAGAACATCCTCACTAAATACCCAAATCAATATCAATACAATAATCCAACAGACAGAGAATATCTTGGGGAGAAACTTATATGGCATAAGCCAGTCGAATTTATTCATAAACTTATTCCATTTTCTGTGTTTCTTCAAATTCATCCTTTGTGCAAGCTTGTGTTCCCATACAGAATCTTCAAAATTTTCTTCATATGAATGAGAGTAGTAACTGCTTATTATGTGCTCATTGATTGGTGATATTGGATAATAATCGGCAACGTTCATACCATTTTCACATCTTACTTGATCCCAATAAGCAAAAAGCATACTTATAGATCTATCACTTCTCCACGCAGCATGAATAAAACTTGCTGATATGGCTATACCTATAATAGACAGCATAGTGATTCCACTCATCTTACAGTAATAAGTAGCATTGCTAAGTAGTAATTGGATAAGCCCTCCTCCCAAAGCGGCTTGAAACACCAAGAACCAATTTGTTCGAGTATTGCGGATGTCGCATTCCACCTCCATAGAATGCCTTATGGCTTCATCCAAATGTCTCAGCTTTTCTTCTTCCATATAACCTACAGGTAATATATTCTTTATATTGAATCTATTTTAATACTGTTGAAATATCTGATCCGTTTGCTATTCCGCTTATTATAGGAGTCTGTTGGTGTGAGGGAGTTGTTTGTTTAAAATAGTGCTTTAAGAGGCTCTCAAATTGTTTATCAGTAAATGAGCTATTTGATTTTATCAATTCATATAAAGCATATGATAGTTTTCCTATATTCTTACCTCTAAGTTCGTAATTATTTTGAAAATCCTTACAAGCACTTATTGTAACCCAATTTTTCCATATAAATTTAGGACGCTTACTTGTATAACATATCGTTGATGTTAAGAATATCTCATTAGTTCCTCGTATAATATCCGCTTCTTGCTTGTCACTCCAAGTAGAAGTCCCACTATGACAAGCATCTACAACGACTATTAGTTTTCCAGAAATGCCTATTTTATGTTTAATCTTTGTAAGTAATACACATATTTCATCATCAGAGAGATGTTTTTCCCCATGATCTTTATTACAGGGCCTTTTATAAGCATCGTAGGGAATCCAGGATTCATCTTTGCCATCTTCTTCATCACCATTTACATCGACCATTTGCTGTCCATGACCAGAAAAGTGAATGTAAATAATATCCGACTCTTTACTTTGCAAAGCTAAATTGTTGAAAGCAGAAACTATTTTACTCTTCGTTGCTTGGCTATTAACTAATGTAAGTATTGTATTAAATCTTGCTTTTTTTAGCATACTTGTAACAAGAGGCACGTCTCTGTCTCCATTAATTTTTCCCCATGACCTGTCTTCATATCTTCCTAATCCAATAATCAAAGCCCTTTTGATTTGAGCACAAACAGTTTGTTGAAATGAGAATAAATATATGATAACAATAAATATTCTTAGACTCGTTAGAAAGTTTGTAAATATCTTATTGTTTTTTCTCCTCATAGCGTCTATCAATTCTTAATTTTAAAACCTCATCCGTATTATTAACGTCATCTTGTACATCATAATTATGTCCATTAAATCTAAAATTGTAATACCATAAGTATATGTATTTGTTTTTGGGCCAAGATTTAATATTGACGTGTCCTACTTTTGTATATTCTTCAGGAAAACAGTCTTTACAAATTAAATTTCCATTAAAATCAAAAGCGTCATATTGTTTATCAATTGCATTGTATGCAATTATTTGATTCTCGGCAAGTTTTGGTATTAGGTAAATATATCCACTTAGTTGTCTCAGTTTGTTGCCCTTTGTATCAATAAAGACCAAACTCCTATCCTTTATGACAGCATTTTTTCCATTTACAAAAACATCATTAGCAACATCATATTCAAATGGTATTACAGTATTTCCTTGTGTGTCAATGCCTCCCCATTTCCCATTTGTTTTTTGGACAATTGCAATTTTGTATCGTTGATCGAATGGATATGCAAAAGAATATTGACAAGGTATTGTTTGTTCTCCTTTTTGTGACATGAAACCAAATAGTTTTCCTTTTTTTACTACAAATGGAATTTCTGTTATACCCATACTTCTATAAAAAGGAGATATAAAATGAAAATATGTACTTCCTTTGCCGTTAATATATGGATGATTTTTGTAAAATTTCATATTTTCTGTATTTTCACCAGAGCCAGTAAAATTCCCATAATTTTGAAGCCCAGTTATCTGCCAATACCCCTTAGAAACCTTCTCTATTTTGGGACAGGTCGTATGCATACAGAAATAATTTGCTAAGTCTCTTCTTAAAGCTTCTTTACATAACTCACCGCCACCAATGCCAGCCAGTTCCATTGCAACGACAAAGCTCATGCTTTCAGTTGCAATTGCCCCATAACTATTGGCTGCGATGCTTCGAAATATTTGAAACGCATCTTTAGCTTTTAACAAATCAACACGTTGGTGTGCACAAATTTCATCCATGCTTTTAACTCCTGGTAAAAGCATCTTCACGGCTCTATCATAATTCCTCGCTCCAGAATATTGATAAATTCCTGTTATATGACCATTCCTAACAAATGCTAAATTCGAATATCTTGTGTTGATGGAATAACCACTTCTTATACATACGTCGTACTTTACACAATCTGCAGTACCACCAATTACGTTATTCTTAGCGGAAGCATCATATGCAATATTCTCTATGGAAATACTTATCCCATCATCAATATTTTTAGTGATTTCATTAAGATATGTATCAAGAATATAAGTACCATCTGATTGAGGAAGCATAGGATTCTTTTCAACCATCCATCGCATTAAGTCATCTTCAACTCGACATTTGATGTTTCCACCAAAAATCTGTTCAAATTTTGGACCACATTCTCCCAAATCCCTTGAAACGTTATAATCGGAGAGGATTTCACTAAATTGTTTCAGTGCGGCAATAGCTTGTAAGTTATCAGCATGGCTACTAATTGAAGAAAACGAGAATAGTACAATAAAAACAACATTGTAAAATTTAGCATTCATAAAATCTTAATATTATTATCTTGTAGAAAAACTACTATTTCCATATGTGTCTATCAACCCTATTTTTCCTTCAAGTTCTACTAAGGCTATGCCATTTTCAAAATGAAAAGCATCATCATAAATGAAAGGAACTGTTTGTATTCCATCTTTATTTATGCATCCCCATTTTAGTTTTCCATTAATGTATCTCGCAACAGACGCATAACCATTTGTGAAATCTAAAGCACTTTCGTACAATGGTTGTATAACTATATTTCCATTCTTATTTAAGAAACCAACTTTACCATTATGCGTATAAAACAAGGCAAAATTTTCGGAAAGCCTATTAACTTGTTTATATTGCCAATCAAATCCAGGCAAAGGTTTTCCATTTTTTCCTATTAGAGTTCCATACATCTTATTATTTTTTATTTGCGTAATATCAACACTGCCTTGAATAAACTTCTTGACCATAGATATTATTATTTTAATGTGACATAAAAATTTCCCAAAACAGGAATCCATTCAAGACCATCTTCTGTTATAACTTTTCTAACAAAAAGAGTGTTGCCCGTTTCTATTTTTGATTCAGACAATGGTATCCCTTTCAAATCAACAATTACGGATGGTAAATCTATTTGTACCAAGCCATCTTCTATATTTAGTTTTCTGGTTGTACAAGCTGGAACACATAGAGAATCTATATCAAATTTATTATATTTATTATGCAACAAATTTGAAGTAAACTCATTTAGACTCAGAGTTTTAGATCCCACTGAGTCAGTTATCGTGACAATAGTATTTGGTGCAAATAGTTCATGACATTTAACTTGATAGTATAAACGTTGTTCTTTAGGTCGGGATTTATCTTTTATGTAAGATAAGTAATCATTCATAAGTAATATCTGTTCATTCAGTCGGCGTTTACTTATATCGGCAGTAGTGTCTGCTTTTTCTAAATTATTGTTGGTATATGTATGCGCATAACTAAAGTGTTTATGGGATTTTTGACCATGTAATGATTCCAATAAATTATTCTTTTCAACATCTGTAAAATGGTAAAACTTAGATATTAACCAGCCTGAGTTTCCTGATTCACGCTCGTAGTATTGTATATGAAACGCATACCCAGGTATTTGCATAAACATGAACTCTAGATTTTCTACATAATTTATTTTTAGTCTTTTTGTTCTTACCAAATACATAAATACAGAAGTTTCATCATATTCATGTTCTTTGGACATAAACATTTTGATATTATATGGTTGCTCCTGTGTCATGCGTGACAAAGATATAAAGTTGGTTTCGTGGTCATCAGGAGATAGCATTATCTTATCACTTGTGTCTCGTGGAGATATTTCAAAACATTTCCCCTCAACCTTTGAAATGACCCATTTGTACATATCAGCTTTTCTCTGCTGTACTGTTAGGTACACGGTAAAGGTTGTTTTTTTTCCATCTATGATTCCGCTACAATGAGCAATTGCAGCCCATTCCTTATCATTGAAATGTATTGTAACAGAATCCTTAATGATGGTCTCTACCATATCTGTTGCTTTTATGAAAGAAGGGTCTTGCTTAGATTTATACTGTGCCAAATTAAATAATAGTTGCAAATTTTTTTTACGGCTATCTTTTGTCTTCTTAGAAATGTTCGGATGTAATGTTTCACCATTGAAGCGTTTCATAAATTCATCAACAAGTCCGATTCGAGATTTTTGAAGATATGGATCAGGCTCAAATACTATTTGAGAATAAGCTTTTGTCCCAAATAGTACGGAAAGTAATACTATAAATATTTTAAGTGAACTATTCATTCCTTTTACTAATCTTAGAAGTATATTATAATCTTTCTGTACTCATTGCTTTTACATCACCAAGCATAATCATATATTCAATACCATCTTCTACCTGTTCAACCTTTACATAGCATTTTATGCGCTTGGTAGTTTTGTCCCCATACAGCAACATACCATCTGCATTATAACCATAAAAATACTGAACGTATTGGCAAGTACAAACATATAAATCATCTTCTACTCTTTTTAAAGCAGAAACTTTCATATCTGCAATTTGAGTGGAAGTAACTTTTACATTTGAATATCGCAAATTTATCAAGTTCTCGAAATAATCTTTTATAAGAAGCTTATTTGTCGTGTGTCTTCTTGTAGAAGTAGTTTCCATTATAACTCCATCCTTTTTAACACCATCTTCTTCATACGCTTCTCCTTTTTGTATAAACAGAGGCAAAGCCTTAGTTTTATAATATTTTCTAGTATTTATGCCTTTCTTTTTATCTACCATATATGATATGTAGTCGTTCATTAAGGCTACTCTTTCTCTAACACGACGTTCAAAATTTTTTTTATCCAAATCTGTTATTTGAGCATTTGCAACAGAAATGGAAATAATTGTCATAGACAAAATTAAGAGGATTCTTTTACGTATTTTCATTTTTCTTGCGAATTATGAGGGTGTGTCATAAGTCCATGACGCACCCTCTATTATTATTATTTTCTGTAAATTTCTTTAACTTTAAGAGACGATATTTTGTTATCTGTACCGAATGTTCCTTCCGACACTATAATTTTTATAATCCGCCCTTTGGGATTTGTGGCAAGTATTCCTAGCCAGTCAGAGGCGTTTGAACGATCAATGACTTTTTCCGAATCCTGTCCCAAAAATTTAATTTTAGCATCATAAGCAAATAGATTGTTGAGCTTTTGTTCGAGTTCTTGTCTCTTTGACAACGGAATATTGGTATTTATAAGAGTACTTAAATGATTGCTGAGTTCATTAATCCAATTGCTTTGACTATTGTCATCACCTTGCTTCTTTGTTGCATTTGCTGTTTGCTTTTCCTTCGTTTTTTGTATCTCTGTGTCTGTTGGTATTTCTGGTTGCTTTTCCTTAACTGGCTCTTGGGCAATACTTATGTTGTGTATAGGAGTTTGTTCTCCCTTACTATATTTATCGACAAACCAGCTAATTGCAGAAAGGAAATTATCCCAAGTCAACGTTTTGGTATAATTGTCTAATTGTGTTTGAAAGAATGAGCATATAGCATAAGAATACCTATCACGATATTGAGCAGGATTAGGAATCATGCTCTGATATATTTCAAAGCAACCTGATGTTTGTGAAGGTGATGCAGATGTAGCAATAACACTTCCTTTTGTATTCAAAAATAATTCTTGAATCTTTGAAAGTTTATTCTCGCTCATATATGTAGCTCCATAGTTTGGACTAAAGTTTGGCTCGTCTTTAATGCTGATCCTGTTGTCTAAATTATTACAGCACATACCTATAGTCACAGACAAACGAGCACCTTTAGACTTTAACTGTTTGTCAACCCATTCCAATGGAATAAACTTATTTTCATCATGTTGAGCTAAACACATTTGTGGATAAGGGTGTGTACGCATATAGTCTGAGTCTGTGGTAGGTCTGCCTCCATGTCCTATATAATAAAATACTATGATGTCATCAGGATCACTTATTCTCAGCATATTGATTGCTGCTTTACAATTTTCCGGGGATACTTGATAGCCATTAAAATCTTGAATGTCTGTTTTGTATCCTTTGGGAGCAAGTGCTGCATTCACTTCATTTATAAAGTAACTATACAACATTTGTCGTCCATATACATCTATTTGTCCAACATTAGGGTCTGTTGTATCAATAAATGTTATCCAATGAATAGTTTGTGCTTGCATAGCACAACTTATCAAAATCGAACATATTAAAGATATAATTTTTTTCATTTTATATAGAGTTTAAATTGTTATATAATAAATTCAATGTTATATCCTCTGGAAATAATAGCCTGACAAATCGTAGAAATTGAAGATTATTCTCTTTCATATCTCCTATTGCAACTACATCTTGATGACTATTTAGCAACCTCCATTTTTTTAATCCAAAGTCCAACTCTAGATGCACCTTCTTTTTTGAAGAAGCCTTGAAAGTTATACAAGCCGAAGATGCAAAATTCCCATATACAATTTGATTTGATTTGAAATTGTTTGGATCGAAAAATAAATATTGTAAAATAGGAAGAACTGTCTTACGTTGTATATTTATTATTGTGTCAGTTCTCATTGAGTCTATCGGGTTGGGATTTTTCAATACGCATACTGCAGTTCTTGCTTCACTTATAATTTGAGCAATGCTATCATTTACAATTTTAGCATAGAGACATGAGTCTTTTTCTATTGTATAGCAAAAGTTTTTATGTGTAGAACGAGCTGTACAACTCATACATACAAAAACCATAAATAGTACGCTAATAAGCATTTTAAATCTTTTCATATCTTTAATAGTTTAAATATTATTCTAAAATAGTTATTGTTGTTGAACTAACCTTATTCTCAAAGATTGCACCTTTTCGAGAACTTGTAATATCAACAGATAGTGTATGTTCACCAATGGTCAAATCTTTTATTATGTATTTTGCATTAAACGGCAAAGTCGTTTCTGAAGATTTTACAACTGCTTTCCCATCGATTAAATAGTGTATAATAGGGTGATAATCTTTCCCATTTATTATCGTTTCTCCAGAAGCTGAGACATTGCCTCCTATTTCTAAAGTAATCTCGTCACCATTTTTGACAGATGATGGAGTTGCTACAATCTTTCCAATAACAAGAGATTTTACCTCGTCTTTTTCACAAGAAGCCAGAGCAATCACTCCGATAACACCAATGAAAACTAATGAGATTTTTAATAATAATTTCATTTTATAGTCCCTAATCCGTGTCGGGCGCAACTTCTAAATTTATTGTTTATTTATGGAAGGGATATATAAATAGTAACCTCTAACAGAATTATTTTTTTACGATTTCAATAAAAGCATTAGGAATATAAGCTGTCGCTATTGTTCCAATCTCCTCTATACAAACTCCAACCCTTTGTTGCCCCTGCCATCGTGCAACTCTCCCTACCACTCCCTTAAACGCACCATCAATAACCCTAACCAATTGTCCTTTCTCGAACTTTGGCACTTCAGCTAATGATACGATGGTATTGTCCGCATCGGCTGCACAGATGATTTTGAGACTTTCCATCTGATAGTCTGGAACTATCATAGGAATCTTCTCTATTCTGCGCCCAACGTGGACGTGGCGATAATAAAAGCGGAGAAATGGGAGGTTTACGTTGTCGTAAACGAAAGATTTGAGTTGTTCTTCGGTACCGT
>OOBB01000157.1_pt1 | contig 44864 bp, 51 predicted proteins | sample 1671661 | NCBI WGS metagenome assembly OOBB01 (sample SAMN06348179, study PRJEB24527) | human gut metagenome | biome: human gut; feature: ankylosing spondylitis patient; material: feces | host: Homo sapiens | place: China | collected 2015-10
ATTGGCAAAGGATTCAGATAACGACGTGAGACGTAGCGCGGCCGGTAACCCGAATACATCCGGTGCCGTGTTGGCCGAATTGGCAAAGGATTCAGATTGGAGCGTGAGACGTAGCGCGGCCGGTAACCCGAATACATCCGGTGCCGTGTTGGCCGAATTGGCAAAGGATTCACATTGGAACGTGAAAAGTAGCGCGGCCGGTAACCCGAATACACCCGGTGCCGTGTTGGCCGAATTGGCAAAGGATTCAGATTGGGGCGTGAGAAGTAGCGCGGCCGGTAACCCGAATACATCCGGTGCCGTGTTGGCCGAATTGGCAAAGGATTCACGTTGGAGCGTGAGAAGTAGCGCGGCCGGTAACCCGAATACATCCGGTGCCATGTTGGCCGAATTGGCAAAGGATTCAGATTGGAGCGTGAGACGTAGCGCGGCCGGTAACCCGAATACACCCGGTGCCGTGTTGGCCGAATTGGCAAAGGATTCAGATAACGACGTGAGACGTAGCGCGGCCGGTAACCCGAATGCGGATGAGCCTATAAAGTATAAATTTATAGTTACCAAAACATACGTAGCAACAAACGGGACCAATCATATATGGTATAAACATAATTATCCCAATATAGAGCCGTTTTATACTTGTGGATGTTTTTGCGGTTCCCGTAAGGCTTTAATATCTCGTTTTTATTCTATGGACTGTTGTATAGACCCATCTATACGGATGCGAATACTTTCTTCTTTAGATGAAAAGTTTAAAGAAGTTTTTGGACGATAAAATAAAAAATAGTATATTTGCAAAAGAAAAGGCGTTATAAGCCGTCCACATTATAGCGTTAAATGGAAAATATTAAATGCGGGTGAGTAGGAGTGGACGCCGAAAGCCCTGCATTTTTTTTTATTATATGGAATATAGCTTATTAATAGACCAAAATTTTGCATGTAGGAAAGATTTGACATTAACGGAAGCCGCATGTATGGCGGTTGTATTTACTTTCCCTCGTTGGTGCAATAGTTATTGTATTGATGGTGTTACATATTACTGGTATTCGGAGAAAAAAGTATCAGAAGATTTCCCTTTAGTATTTGGATGTGCTAAACGCGTTCAGAAAAACCTAAAAGCCCTTGCGGATAAGGGGTATTTCATTCTTAGCAAGTTAGGAAATAAAAAGGTTATTGCATTTACGGATAAATGCAGGCTCTATGGGAAATTAGAACCCGAAAACGGTCAGGATTTAGACCGAAAACGGTCCGAAGAACCCGAAAACGGTCAGGATTTAGACCGAAAACGGTCCGAAGAACCCGAAAACGGTCAGGATTTAGACCGAAAACGGTCCGAAGAACCCGAAAACGGTCAGGATTTAGACCGAAAACGGTCCGAAGAGACCGAAAACGGTCTAAAAGTGGACCGAAAACGGTCCGAAAGTGGACCGAAAACGGTCCGCGCCTTATATAAGTATACTATTAGTAACAATGACTATAATAACAATAAATCAAATAACGCAAAAAATGGCTTTTTTGCTTTCGTTGGCGATACACCACAAAAAGAGGAAGGAGAAAAAATACGCGGAACGTCGGAAAAGAATAAATGTCTTTTTGAAAAAAGCCGTTTCTTTGATTTTGAATTATTCCGCGAGTGTTTCAATACGCCGGAATTTGAGAAAGTCGATTTAGTGTATTATTACAACGTCGTAAAAGATTGGAGCGCGAGCAAAGGACGTATGCAAAAAGACTGGATAGCGCAAACACGAAACATTATCAGGGCTGATTATAGGCGAGGCCAGATAAAATATACTTCCGATTCAGGCGAGGAAAAAAGCGTGATACTTGGAAATAGCGGACTATCTTACGGCGATTTGTTAGGTGTGTTAAATGAAGATTTTGAATAAGTATGAAAGAGATAGAATTATATAAAGAGCATCAACCCTTAGCGATTATAAAGCGTCGCGAACTATTCAAAGAAATAAAAAGGGAAGATTTGTCAGATATAGACTATCAGATATTTAAAGCGTCAACCAAAAGACAGATAAAAGGCACGCCGCAGGAAGTTTTAGTCGCTAATTTTTCGCGTATATTTAAGTTGATTGCTATTGATGTAGGGTATGTAATACCAAAAAGTGAAACAGATTGGCAATATATACAGTCGCGCATTTTATCCATGCTCGTGAAGTATTACTCATATCTTACACTATCTGACGTTATGACTGCGTTTGAACTTTTATCCGTTGGGGAGTTGAATGATTATCTGCCGCGAAACAGTTCCGGTAATGCGGATAGTGGACACTATCAACAATTTAACGCGAATTATTTCGGAAAAGTATTGAACGCATTTATAAAAAGACAAAATGTAACTTTTGAGAGGATTTATAAGATTGCAAAACGAAAAGAAATTCCAATCATAGACCCAATTAAAGAAATTCAGATTACACGAAACAAGAATAGGGCTTATTTCTTGGACTATAAATACACTGGTCGTCTAAGAATGTCATTAGTTGGCGAAAGACTTTGTTTTGATTGGTTGCATCGTTGCGGTTTTGCCGATGGCGTTAAGGTTACGGAAAAGGAAGAAATTTCTGCCTATCATGAATATATGAGGCGTGTTTCTATTGGTCTGATTAATAAATATACCGCGTTGAACGTACAGAAGAAAGGCTTAAAGGCTGATGATTTGACGGTGATAGCGTATAATATAGCCCGTTTGAAAGCTATAAAGAAGGCCTTCGATTATATGGTAAAGAATGAAATACAGATAGATAAATATATAAACGTATGAAAGTGGATTGTATTATAGGGATAGACCCCGGAGCTAATGGTGGAATCGCGGTGTATCGTGTTTATGGGCAAAAGGTTGATGTTTTAAAGATGCCTAAAGAGTTGTCAGATTTGACGGATTATTTGCGCTATATAAAGAGTATTTGCTGCCCTATTATATTTCTTGAAAAATTAAACGTTAGGCCGGACGATGTCGTACAACAAACGGAAGATAGTTTGAATTTGGGAAAACTATATAGGATACAAAAGATGTTAGCACAATACGAGAAACTAAAAATATTAATAGAATTGTGCGGAATCCCTTTTGTTATGGTGCATCCGATAAAATGGCAAAGTGAATTAAAAATTAGAATCATTAAAAAAGGGTTTCATGAGGAAAAAGCAGACCGGAAACGGAGATATAAAGAAATAGCCTGTAGATTATATCCGAATATAACGCCTACTTTGTGGAATGCTGATGCCGTTTTGATTATGCACTTTGGCCGGTATATGTTACAGAATAAATTAAATTGGGTTTTAGAAAATATTCCGGAAAAAGTGCAAAAGGAGTTATTTTAATTACATCTTAATTTCTAAAAAAAGTTTGCGCATTTAAAATATAAATTATATCTTTGCATTATTGAAAGTTCAACAACCGTCTAAGCGGATTCTTAGTATTAAAACAAAAAAGAGAGTATGATAATTAAAAGATTAGAACTTGTAAATTTTCAAGTTATTAGCAAGTTTAACGCCGATTTTGAAGGTAATGTCTATTTTATTACCGGAGATAATGAGTTAGGCAAAAGTACTGTTTTAAAAGCGATTGGAGCTTTGCTTACTGGAGCGCGAGATGCCGTATTAAAGAATGGCGAAAATAAAGGTTTTGCGCGAATGGTTATCGGAGATGATGGCGAGGAGTATAAGGTTGAATTACGTTATACTAAATCTAATCCACGCGGAATGCTTTCAATAACTCAAAAGAGTAGTGGCAGGCGTTCTGATAATGTAAGCATGTTACAGAAAATATTAGGTTATACCGATTTTGATGCAGTAGAGTTTTCGAGATGGTCAGAAACGGCAGAAGGAAGACGGAAACAAATAGAAGTTGTTAAGTCCTTATTACCGGAAAAAGTGCGTAAAAGAATAGCCGAAATTGATTCCGAGGTAATAGATTTGAAAGACAAACGTTTGTTTTCAAATCGTGAATTAAAACAATATAATGCGTTATGTGCAGAGGCCGAAAATAATTTATCGTCCGGCGATGTGGAAAAATTCACAGTTCCGAAAGATATAACCACATTGATGCAGGAGCAACAAGTCGCTGCGCAATTAATAGAAAAGGCTAAGACAGTACGCGCCAGTCGTGAACAGCGTATAATACAATTATCGGCTATCCCCGAACGGATAAAGCAAGTAGATGAGGATTATTTAAACAAGATAGGAAATATAAAATCTCGTTTAATAGAAGCTCGTAAAGCGTATGAAGAAAAATTAGCTTTAGCAGAGAAAGCGTATAAGGAAGCGCAAGACATGTTAACAGAGGATTCTAAACAAGTAGAAACCGACAAAGCGAATCAGTTAAAAAGTATAGAGGAAGAAAGGGCCGATTTAGAAAGACGTAAGGCGAATGCTGATAAATGGTTAGAAGAATACGAAAAAGACAATCCCGAAAAATTGGATACCGCAGAACGTCTAAAGGCGGCAGAAGAATATAATAAAAAGTGTCGTATCGTATCCGAATACAAAGAGAAGGTAAGGCTACGCGATTCCGTTGCGAAGGATGTTGATGCAATGGAAAAGAGATTAGAGAAATTAGCGTCAGAACGAGAGAATTTAATATCAGATTCTAAACTTCCTATTCCCGGCCTATCATTTACTAACGAAGGTTTAGAGTTAAACGGCGTGCCATTTATTGCCGGTAAGGTGTCAGATAGTCAAATAATGGAAGTAGCGGCCAAATTGATTATAGCAAGTAACCCAACGGTTAAGGTATTCCGGATTGCACGCGGTGAAAGTTTGGGGAAAAACAGATTACAGGCTATTATAAATATCGCAAAGGAGAACGGGTTCCAGGGATTCATCGAAGAGGTTAAACGCGGACAGGATGAGTTAATAATAGAAGAATATACGGAAAATGAATAATGAATTGAAAATAAGATGAAAGTAAAAGAAATGACGATAAGCGATGTACACCAAACCGTTGTATTTAAGAATGAATTAGGACGTTTATTATCTGAATTGGACTATATCAGGAAAGACGCGATAGGGTTTAAAGGTGGCCGGTTACGTTCGCATCCTATTGATAGGCTCAAAAATGATGGCGTTTGGAATAAGACAAAATTTATAGAGGTCTACGAACAGACTATGAATAAAACTTCAAACTACCCTAAAACAGTCCGAACATTTATTCTTAGTGTAGGCGGAGAGGCATTTAATAAAGCGATGAAAATACTTTTAGAGAATGAAAAAAAAGAGTTTCAGTCTGACGGGGACAATAAATAATAAAGGCCGTCTTTTAATGTATATGGATGAAATAAACAGTTTCTTTGCCTTACATAAGGGGTGCAGAGTTATTGCAAATTTCCACATAGCATCAAAAGGCAGCTCCGCCGCCTTAAAGGGGTATTATTTTAATTGTGTAGTCCCTTCTTTTAAGTCGGCGTTTTGGGAAAATGGCGAGCGTTTAACCGATGAACAAACGGAGAAAAGATTGCGTGAAATGTCCCCTATCATGTACGAACAAAATGCAGACTTAGATACAGGTAAGTACAATACACGGATAAAGTCGGTTGCGGAACTAAGTAATGCAGAACTCGTTGAGCATATAGAAACATTAAAGCAAATTGCTGCGGAAGATTTTAGTATATATATAGATGACCCTAAAACAATTTAAGTAATTTAATTATATGGACAAACGACAATAATATAAATGAAAATGGATGGAATAAGGCAACAGTTGTTTATCGATTACATGTACTATTTAAATGAGACAGACCGTTTCTACGCTACTAAGGCACGCTACGCCAAGCATGTATTATGTTTCCTTGAAAGTGCAAGCAGTGTGGACAGGCGCGGCTTTATGGCATTTAAACGGGAACATTCCCTTGAAATGGCCAATGATTACTCATGTGGGACGGCAATATGTGATTTCCTCAATTTTTGCGGAAAGGGTTACAATAGGAAGAAAAAGTCAAAAGTGAAAACATTGGAGAAACTCAGTGTTGTCTCGGATAAAAACAAAGAACAATTAAATGGGTTCATGGCATGGCTTGACGAAAATTTCGATTATTCGCCCCATACGCTCAACATGTATTATTTTTCCCTGAAAAAATTTTTTGAGTACGCCAATGAGGTGAACATGTCTAATGCCAAGATGTATGTCAGTACGCTTGAAGAGCAAGCCCTTTCACCGCAGACAATCAGGCTGAGGATTTTGGCCCTTGAAAAATTCGCAAAATGGAAAAAGAAACCTTTTGAACTGAAACGCCCGAAACAGCAACGCAAACTGGAAACCAACAACATACCTACGGAAGAAGAATACAACCGCCTCTTGGAATATCTCAAAACAAAGAAAAACAAGGATTATTATTTCTTCATCAAGGTGCTTGGGACAACCGGGGCACGCCTGTCAGAATTCATGCAGTTCACATGGGAGGACATCATTTCCGGCGAGGTGACGTTAAAAGGCAAAGGAAACAAGTACCGCCGCTTTTTCTTCCAGGGCCAATTGCGGAAAGAAGCCAAGGCGTACGCCAAGGAGGCAGGGAAGACCGGGATTTTGGCAATGGGAAAATACGGAAAGATTTCCTCACGGGGGCTTTCTTCAGACATGAAGGCATGGGGAAAGAGTTGCGGCATTCCTTTAGAAAAGATGCACCCGCATGCCTTCAGGCATTTCTTTGCAAAAATGTTTTTGAAGAAAAGCCGTGATATTGTGCTGCTCGCCGACTTATTGGGACATGCAAACATGGATACAACAAGAATTTATTTACAGAAAAGTTATGAAGAACAAAAAGCAAGTTTTACTCGAAGCGTTAGCTGGTAGCGTTGAAATGTTGAATTCGTTGTCGGAACTGTCAGACGGGGTAGATATCTACGACGAAACGGGTCACGTGGATACCGAGTTCCTCCTTCAGGTCCTTGGGAGTATAAACGTATTTATGGATGCCTCTAATAAGATGGTAAGCAAAATAAGCTCCCTGCTTGCTCCGAATGTAATCGCATCTAAAAAAAGTGAAAAAGTTGACGATGGAAATAAATGGTGCGTAGAGGACATTTTAAAACATTGCACGCTTGAAAACAACATATTAAAGCTTCCAAGAATCAATTTCAATAAGAAGTCGTACGCAGAGGCAAAGAAATGGATTGAGGAAGCTGGGGGAAGTTGGAGAGGGGGAAAGGTACAAGGATTTGTTTTCCCGTTCAATGCTGAACGCGTATTCTCGATACTACACGATGGGAAACGGTGCAATTTGCAACAGGATTTTCAATTTTTCGAGACTCCGCCCAATGTGGCGGACTGGTTAGTCATGATTTCCGGTGGAATTTCCGATGAGGATAGCGTGTTGGAACCAAGCGCAGGGCGTGGAGGTCTAATAAAATCCATACACCGCTCTAATCCGTCCGTCATTGTTGATTGTTACGAGTTGATGCCTGAAAACAAGGAGTTCCTGCAAAAGATGGAAAACGTAAGGATTTTAGGCGATGATTTCACGAAGGGGGAACATTCAACATATTCTAAAATAATAGCGAACCCGCCATTTTCACACAATCAGGACATAGACCATGTGCGTATGATGTACGAGTTTCTTAAAGAAGGCGGTACGTTGGCTGCCATTACAAGTAAGCATTGGGTATTTTCAAATGAAAAGAAATGCGAAGATTTCCGCGCATGGATTTCTTCTGTGAATGGTGAAGTATTCAACATACCACAAGGTGAGTTTAATTGCAGCGGCACACCAATAGAAACACGAGCAATAATAATAAGAAAGAATGTTTTGTAAATGCCATAAAAGCCGTAAATGTTACCCGTTAAAAAGTTGGCGTATTATAAAATATAAATACACGCCCCACGGGTTTAGCCGGTTGAAATGCCTTAAATGTGGCTGTGTGTGGGTGGCGCATGCAGAATATGTAAAAAAGACAATTAATATAGAACAACAAAAGGAGTTATTTTATGAATAAGAACGTATTAGATAATATTTGTTTCTATGATGTAGAAACTACTGGCATTCCCTCTAAGGGAGCTAAATGGGATGAAGATTTTGAAACATTCCCTAATATTGTGCAAATTGCATGGGTAATTAATGGCAAAGAAAGAAGCTTTATTATATATCCTGAATTTTGGAGTATTCCGGAAGAATCAATCGCAATACATGGTATTACTCAGCTAAAAGCTTTAGAGAATGGCGTAAGGTTCGCAGATATTATAGGCGAATTTATAGAGGACTGTTTAAAGGCTCGTTTGCTGATAGGTCATAACATATACTTTGATACGTCTATAATAAAAGCCATGATTCTCCGTTTAATGGGAAAGGAGTATTATGAGAGTAAAAACGTAGAAGATGCACTTTTCAAGGGAAAACGCATTGATACTATGATGAAAACCATTAAGTTTGTAGGAGAATTAAAAGAAAACGGCAAGCCGGGGAAATTCCCCAAACTATCTGAACTTTATGAAAAGTTATTCCCCGGCGAGCACTTCCAGGCGCATAATGCTTTAGATGATGTAAGGGCGTTAGTTCGTTGTGTGCCTGTATTGGTAGATAAAGGCGTTATCGAGTTGAAGCCAAAGGAATACGAGCCGGAGCAGTTAAAGGTCAAATTTGAAAAAGAAACGAAACCAAAAAAGAAAACAAAGAAAACAAAGAAGGTAAAACGTTCAATAGAATTTAATGACCCCTCGCCAGTATTAACGCCGATAAATAGTGTGCCGGAGGTGGTTGATGATACAAGTACAAACGTTAAAGCCTTATTAGGCGAAAATGATTTTTAATTTTTAAAAAAACATTATGGCAGAAAATGTGATGTTAATTCCGAATGAGAAATTCTTTGTTTTGTCAAAGGTAAAATTAGTAAAAGATGGAGGATTAGATGTACATTATGAGGTGACAGAAGTCTCCGGAAATGAAAGCTACACTAATAAGTATCATGTAGAGAGCGCAAAAGATATACATCCCGATATGCGCAAATGCTTTGAACGCTTGCGGCCTATTATGGGACGTATATTTAATATTACGTCGTTCTTGTCGGTTGTTGAATCTACGGATTTCAAGGCTAACAAAAAACAGCAGGATTTTGCGCGTGGTTATGCCGATGAGGTTCTTAAAAATATAGAGGTTCGCGGCGTGTCTTTGAGTGGGCAGGATGATAATGTAGGTGTTATTCTTACGGGGTTATATACCGTCTATAATAACATGAAAACGGCCATTAATAGTCCACGCATTAAATTAAGCTCTGTTAGTTTCGGGTTTGAAGAAGAATTAGAAGATATTCTTTCCGAAATCGAAAGCGAAGTTTATTTGTTCCTGTTTAAAGGGAAACGGGCGCAATTATCATTGTTTGGCGAGGATGGAGAGCCAACTCCGGAGGCCGACGCTGAAACATATCAGGCTGACGACACAGAGCCGGAAGAAGAGGATGACGATACAGAAGAATAATATTAAAAATGATTCAGATTAGAGACCGAGAAGAATATGACTACGTAACTAAGATGGGCTTTAAGCCTCTCTTAGATTACAAACATTTCAAAATGGATATAAGGTTACGCATAGAGATACAAAAGGAGCTTTTCGGGCGTGGCGTTATTGATACGATGAAAGCAAATGAGAAGTTTTTCCGTTGGATTTGGGCGAATAAACCGCATTATTGCGAAGAATGTTTAAAGCCATTATGGAATTATTCCGCAGTTTATTGTTCCCATATTTTAACCCGTGGAGCATACCCCGAAATGGCGCACGATGCAAGAAATATTAATATATTATGTTTTGAACATCATTCGTTATGGGAGAATGGAGATAAAACAAAAATGCGTATATATTCCGGTAATATTAGATTAATTGAATTAATGAAAAATGAATATGCAAATATGGAAAGATATTGAGGGCTACAAAGGACATTATCAAATTTCTAATTATGGCAATGTTCGCTCCTTAAAAAAAGATGCGTTTTTAAGGAAATGCGCATATTTAAAAGGATATAAAATAATTAGTTTATGGAAAAACGGAATAGGTAAAATGTTTCGTGTTCATAGATTAGTTGCGGCGGCGTTCATTCCGAACCCAGAAAACAAACCATGTGTCGACCATATAGACGGTGACCGAGCAAATAACCATGCGGATAATTTACGTTGGGTTACAGTTAAAGAAAATCAGAATAACCCGATAACAAAATCTAAATGGATTGGGAAAAAAGCAAAGCCGCACAACGAAAAAGCGGTTGAACAAATAAAAAACGGTATTGTTGTAAATGTGTTTGTTAGCATACAAGAAGCCGCCCGGAAGGGAAATTTTTCCGCAACGTCAATTTGTAAGGTATGTAAGGGGAAAGGAAATTCGTATAAGGGTTATAAATGGAGATATAAAGAATGAGGATTCCAAAAAAACAAACCGATTACGAGGCAATTTCCCGGTTGTCTGTTAAGCGAGATTTTCAAAGGGTACAAACATACCCCCAAAAGGGAAAAAGGCCGGAAATCAAAAAACAGCCTGAATTAAATGCGGTTCGCCGGATAGCTTTTGTAGGTGAAAATAGTAGCTACTACAAACAGCGTTTTTTAATTGTGGGTAAATTGGTCCGCATAATAAAACCCATCGAAACCGGAGGGTTTATATGTGAGTTCGTGCATGATGCAGACCGTAGGGCATTAAATGGCCACGCAGGATGGTCTGATATGAAAAAAGAGTATTTGTTTGACTGTATAAAATTTAAATGATATGAAGATTAAAACGAAAACAGCGTATAAGGTTACGTTTATTGGATTTTGTGTATTTACTATTGCCGCATATATATGGGCTGTTTATAGCCTCATGTATGCTATAATATCTGCTGTGTTATGAGTTTAAATAAGGTTATGTTAATAGGTAATTCCGGAAGGAAGCCGGATTACAAACAGTTTGAGAACGGCGGTAGGGTTGCGCAGTTCAGTATTGCAACAACAAAGAAAGGATATACCGCGAAAGACGGAACGGTAATACCTGATAAAACCGAATGGCATAATATCGTATTACAAAATGGGTTGGCCGATGTAGCGAATAACTATATAAACAAAGGCACCAAAGTGTATATAGAAGGCGAGTTAAGGACACGCAGCTATCAGGACGCGCAAGGAATAACCCGATATATCACGGAGGTGTATGGTTATAGCATGGAATTATTAACCCCCAAGGGAGACGAAAATAAGCCACCTACACCGGAGCCGGAAATGGCACCAAGTAACGGGCATAATAACCCAAATGACGATTTACCATTCTAAGAAAGGAGGTTTATTATGGCAGAGTATGAATCCTATGATATATATAAGGCGTTAACAGTAAAACAACCGTATGCAAATGACCTCGTAACGGTTGCCTACCAGGAAGACGGAGTAAATTATGGCATTAAAAGTATTGAGGTTAGAAGCCGTAACACGCATTATAGAGGAGACCTTCTTATATGTTCTTCGGCAAAACCTGTATATCCTCATTTGATAAGTGGTGCGGCTTTGGGTTTGGTAGAACTGTATGACGTTAAACGGATTGAGGATTTCACGGAGGACGATTGGTTATGTACACGTATTCCAATAAAAAAACGAGCGGAAATAAAGTCCGGTTACGGTTGGATGATGCGTAACCCTCGTAAAGTTATAGAAGTGCCTGTAAAGGGGCAATTAGGCATATATAATATACCCTTTATGGAGGGGGAAATAATACCGTATCCTCAGCGTATTTTCTTAGATAAAAAAGGATATTACGATATTATGAAAAGTGTATTAGACCATGAGAATAAGCAGGCCGGAAAAGTTTGATGCAAGGAAGGAGTATAGGGTAGGCGAACGTGCCATTTATAAAGGGGACGTAATAAAATGCGTGCAATGCTCACAGGAGTTGAAACGAATGGGTAAAAGATGCTGTGTTTGTGTGATTTCCGAAGAGGACTGCCCAACGATTAGCCTTCACTGTGATACGTTTAGTAGAAAGGACAAGAAAACTACATATTGGATAAAACAAAATACACATCATGACAGAAATAACAGATAAACCACTAAGACGGTTAAGGCATGGGTATAGACGTACCCCCGAACAACGCGAGAATGATTTAGTATTTTGTACTGACTTGTTTTTGAGGGGCTATTCATATAGACAAATATCCGATTTATTAAACCAGCGCAACGCAAAAATGGGATTAGATTACGCTATTGTCCCTCCTATGCGAGTGTACAAGGATTTAAAGCAGCTTTTGATTAATTGGAAACGTGAGCATGAAGAAAACATAGACCTATATATAACAAAAGAGCTTTCTAAGCTTGATAAAATAGAGGCCGAATTATGGGACGCGTGGGAAAGGTCTAAAAAGCGCATAGTTAGTAAGATACGGCAATCAGGACTAAAAAAGGAGAGAAGTGAAACCTTTGCCGGAAATCCGCGTTACTTAGATTTGGTTTTGTCCGTTCAACAAAGACGCGCTAAATTGTTGGGATTGGATGCTCCGGTAAAGGTAGACATGCCGAATGTCAACGTATCGGTAGATTCAAGTGGTCCGAAATATGATATTTCAGTAATACCGAATGATATGTTATTTGTCATAGCCGACAAATTACAAAACGCGGAATATGAACGTTTAATGATAGAAAAGAATGGCGATAAGAAAACAGAAGAAGACGGAGAATAAGAAGGCGTATCATTGCGGAGAATGCCGTTTCGGGCAGTGGATTACTGATAACCATAGACATTATGACTTATTAGGCCGGCCGATTTGTGTAAGATGTCATTTCACAAATGAATATATGGTTAGAAGTGAACGTGCTTGTTACCGATTTGAGCCTAAAAAAGATTTAACAAACGGTTTTTATCCGCCCGCGGAGCTATGTGAGACTAAGTAATTATAAATCAGCTGAAAGAAAAATATTTAATATTATGAAATTATGGAACAAATAAAGGTAAAAAAGGCCGTGACGCATGAAACATGGCATAGAATAGAGGTGCAAATACTACGGGATGAGTACGGAGTCAGCACAATAGATGAGATTTCAAAGAAAATACCCCGTCATACCAAGCGCGGAATATATCAGAAGGCAAAATCATTGGGGCTTATGAGAAAACAAATAGACCCTAAAGAGTATCATAACCCCAAATATAGCAAAATGTCGATTAAGGAGCAGGCCATAGAAATGGGGGTTAGTTATGCCGCTGTTTGGGAACATACCACAAAGAAAGGGAGGTATTACAAGAAATGAAAAAGGACGAATTATTAAAGATGTATTCTGCAATAAAAGACAATTCAGAGCTTTTTGTATTAGAGGCCGGTCGAAAGCGTCTAATTAACTTTGCAAGATACATACAGCCGGATTTAGTATTAGAGCCTTTCCACGTAGTATATTATACGTTGTTGGATATGTTTGCGCACGGGTTAATACGAAAAATGATAGTGCAGACGCCCCCTCAACATGGCAAGGAGATTTCTGATAATGAGGAAGTTATAACCCCTAATGGGTTTGTTAAACATGGGGATTTAAAAGTAGGAGATTATGTATTAGGAAGAGACGGATTGCCTAAAAAAGTTTTATGGGTGTCACCTAAAACTAAATCCGAATATATGGTTTCGTTTTCTGATGGCTCTAAAATAGAATGCCACGGTAATCATGAATGGGTAGTATATAATCGAACAAGGCATAAATGGGAAAGAGTAGAAACAAAACAAATATATCAGGAAGGAAGGTTATATAAGGGAGACGGGAAGAGAGGTTCACGCTATAAATACCAAGTTGATGCTAATGTATGTGTAAAATTCAATGATAGGGAAACCGGAATAGACCCGTATTTATTTGGCGTATGGCTTGGGGATGGCTGTGCGACATGTGGATATATTCATATAGGTAATAATGATATAGAAATAATTAATAATAGTGCTTATAACTTTCATGAATTAAAGGGAACTACTACACGTAAGTTTTATTCAAGTGAATTTTATAAGGCGTTAAAAGAAAATGGTTATATAAAGAAAAAGCATATAGGGGATGAATTTGTATTTAATTCCATAGAAGTAAGAAAGCAAGTTATTGCCGGATTGATTGATACGGACGGGTATGTATATCAGAAAAACGGACGTGTAACAATAAGCAACACGAATAAGGATATAATAGACCGGTCGGCTTTGATATTGCGGAGTTTAGGAGAAAGTGTCGTTATTACAAGTTTCCCCCCTCGTGTATCAAGTAGCGGAGTTGTAGGCAAAAAAGTTGTATATCAATTGTGCTTCAACCCCTCTACCGAATACCCTACAAGGGTTGCGAGAAAACGGATAGTAATTAAAAGTAGAAAACGAAGACGGTCTATTATAAGCATAGAGCCTATAAAACATAAAGCGTATGGTAATTGTATTCAGGTAGAAGACGGAATTTATTTAGTTGGTCGTAATTTCGTACCTACGCATAACAGCGAAGGCTCAAGCCGAATGACTCCGGCCTTTATATTAGGATTGGACCCCAATAAAAAAATATGTATCGGTTCGTATGCGGCAACAATAGCCAGAGACTTTAATAGAGACGTTCAAAGGATAATCGATACGCCGGAATATAGAAAATTATTCCCTAATACGTTTCTAAATGGGTCTAATGTCGTTACAATGGCTAACACGTACTTACGAAATAGCGATGTTATAGAGATGGTCGGAAAGAAAGGAAGTCTTCGCGTTGTCGGGCGCGGAGGCTCTTTGACTTCTAAAACGGTGGATGTTTCTATATTGGACGATGTATATAAAGACTATTCGGAAGGGAATAGTCCAATAGTTCGTAATGCGGCGTGGAAATGGTACACAACAGTAGTAAGGACGCGTTTACATAATGAATCGCAGGAACTAATCGTTTTCACTCGTTGGCATGAAGATGATTTAATAGGCCGAATCGAAAAAAGCGGAGAAAAGGTCATAGATATAAAAACGTGGGAAGATGTTGCGAATATACCGCCTGGCGCATGGGTACGTATAAACTTTGAAGCATTGAAAACGAGTGCCCCCACAGAGATAGACCCACGGCAACCCGGGGAGGCTTTATGGGAAAATAGACATAGCCGGTTAAAATTAGAGGCCCAAAAGGCTTTAGACCCCGTACAATTTCAGTGCTTGTACCAAGGAAACCCCGGAAGCGCGGAGGGTCGCTTATATCAACATTCATTCAAAACATGGATAGAAAAAAAAGATTGGGGTACTTATGTACGTTCCGGCAATTATACCGACGTGGCCGACGAAGGGGACGATTACACATTTTCGGCATGTTATGATATATATATGAGCGGAAACGAGGTATTCAATGAAAAGCTCCGGCGATGGGAGCCTATTTTATACGCTCTCATTACGGATATGGAATACACGCAAGAAAATACGGAGGTAACGGCTGTGACTATTCCGGCCATGATTAACCGTAATGGGACGCAAAAGGCATGGATAGAAAGTAATAACGGCGGTGCCGGTTTTGAAAAGTTGGTGACCAAGAAAGTACGCGCAATTACGGAAGCCTTTTATCAAGGTGGAAACAAAGAAAGCCGGATTATTACAAATAGTGCTATGGTTAACGCGCAGATAATTATGCCTTTTGGGTGGGAAACGCGGTATAAAGATATATATAATCATGTGACAACGTTTCTACGGGATTTCTCCGCAAATGCACATGATGATATAGAGGACGGATTAACCGGTATATATGAAAAAGAATTAATGAACGGTAATACTCGCTCTTATGCGCACGGAAATAGGGGCGTAAAGGTACGAAATTGACAAATATATAAAATTAAGTCGTTAATATGTAGGTAAATAAAGCTTTTTTTATACCTTTGCCTATGTAGAAGTATATGGCACATCCTAAAGGAGAATTTATCAAATTAGTATTAACAAAAAAAGATTGATTATGATTTGCGAATGTCCAGCAGCAGCGGCGATTCCTACAATACCCGTTGCAAATTGTGTAGAAAGTTTCGGTCAGATTCAAAAGGTTGCATTTCAACGCCTCGTAAAAGAAAATGGAACTAAAAATGCTTTTGATAGCGCAGCAGAGCCAAAGAAGGATATTAAGGCGCTTGCTTCGTGGACTGGCTTTATTTCGGCTAACGATAGTACAAAGATTGCTATTTCGCCCTATATTCAGGCACCGACGGCAGAAGGTGGCGCGCCTCGTACTTATGGCGGTGGCAATGACACGTTAGGCGGTGTTGAAGAAATTATCGGCCGTGAGGTTACGCCGTTTACCGGTGTTATCCGTAAATCGCCCCAAAACATCATAAAGGCTTTGAAGGAACTCCAGTGCGAAAGCTGGGCGGATAATTTGGGCGTATTTATGTTTGATGAAAACGGAGCAATCGGTGCAATTAAAGACACAGCGGTAGCAACGAAATTTTATCCGATTCCTATTCGCGCTTTGTTTATCGGTGACAAAACATTAGGCGGCTTAGAAGCCCCCGACAGCAACGCGATACAATGGAGCTTCTTGCCTAACTGGTCGGATGATTTGGTAATTATCGCCCCCGAATTTAATCCTTTGACAGACCTAAAACCGGCAGGATAATGGGAAAGTCTACGAAAGTCCGGTTATGTTGTCCAAAATACAACATGTCGGAGGATTTTGAGATAGCACACGCGGAGAGGCTTTTAATGATGCCTAATAATGGCGGATGGGAGCTTCCGAAAGATTCAACCTTTGAATTTACTAAGGAAAATGGGATTAGACATAAGCGAGATAAAAAAGCAGATAACAGAGCCGAAGAAACGCCAAGTAATCAATAGGGCGTTATTCCATCAAAGCCGTATAAGGTTCCACGCACAAACAGCGTTAACGCCTAATCTATGCGGCCCCGTTACTGACTTTTTGGCTTTTGTCCAAAACCTTATACCGAATGATAAATTCAAGATATTTAAAACATTATTCCGTTATCCCGTTAAAACTAACGAGATAACGGGAATTTGTTTTGATAAGCTAAGCAGAATCTTTGACGGGCGAAACCCTGCGTTTAACTATCAGTTTATGAATACTGAACAGCGCGACGACTGGGAGTATTATCGCCAGGAAGTTCTGCATGAGCCGGAAATTTGGTCGGGGAAAGGATGGGAATTTTTCAAGACTGAAATAAATAGCGTCCTTATTGTAGACATGCCTGCCGAAAAGAATGATTCGGGGTATCCTACGCCGTATTTCTATTGGTTGCCTATTGCTGATGTTATTACGTATGAAGTCGATGCTTCGACCGGCCTAATGAAATGGATTATATTCAGGCAGGAGGGGGAACGTATTGCGGTTATTGATGATGAAAGATATAGAGTGTTTGAAGGGAAAAACAATAATATCGGAACTTTGATAATTGAAAATGCGCATGATTTAGGGTATTGCCCGGCTCGTTTCTTTTGGAATGAATCTATAAACTTAGCAGACCCCGATATAAAGATTTCGCCGTTAACAAAGGAATTAGAGGCTTTAGATTGGTACCTTTTCTTCCACATATCTAAGCGACATTTAGACTTATACGGTTCATATCCGATATATTCAGGCTATGAGCAAAACTGTGATTTTGTGGACGACCAAAGCGGAGACTATTGCGACGGCGGTTTCTTGAAGGACAAACAAGGGCACTACAAATTAGATATGTCCGGTTTATTAATGCGTTGCCCGAAATGTGGCGATAAGCATATAGCAGGTGCCGGTTCTTTTGTAGAAATACCAATACCGGACGGCGAAAACCAACCGGATTTAAGAAACCCCGTTCAGATTCTGACAGTTGACCGTAATAGTTTAGATTATAACGTAAGTGAGGATGAGAGACTCCGAACGAATATAATTACTGCTATTGTCGGCACAAATGAGGAAATAACGACCCGCGAAGCATTGAACGAACAGCAAATAAGGGCTAATTTTGAAAGCCAAAGCACCATCTTAAACCGGATAAAGAAAGGTTTTGAGGCTGCGCAGCAGTTTGTTGATGAAACGGTATGCCGGTTACGTTATGGAAATATGTTTGTTTCTGCAAAGGTAAATTTAGGTACTGAATTTTATCTTTATGATGTCACAGAACTAAGGGAACGTTATAAGGTGGCAAAGGAAAGCGGAGCGAGCGAAGGCGAGTTAGACGCGTTACAAAATCAGATAATCGAAACAGAGTATAGGAATGACCCCTTACAGTTACAAAGGATGCTTATTTTGTCGGAATTGGAGCCGTATAGGCATTTAACACGTGAGGAAGCGTTAACACTGTTTGAAAAACAACTTATTAGCGAAGATGATTTAAGGGTTAAATTAAATTTTGCTAACTTTGTACGACGCTTTGAACGTGAGAATACAAACGTATTAGAGTTTGGAAGCTTAATACCGTTTAGTAAGAAAATAGATATAATAACTAAAAAGATGTATGACTATGCAAGTGAAAACAGAAACGGGACGAATTAAGGACGTTGGGATATTGGAGGCAACGCCTGAAAACTTTATTTGTCCGTCAAACGAAAGAAACATGTACCATTGTAGGATTGAAATCAAGAAATTCAATCCGGAGACCGGCGAAAGGCTATCAAAACCGCGTATCCAAGTTTTCGGAAAGAAATTCTTTGAGACATTCGGACTACACAACCTCCGCAAACAGGGGTACACCGTTGATATTTTACACGACCCTAACCAATTTGTAAAGGCCAATAGGGAACGGATTGCCGCCGAAGAACGAGCCAAAGCAGAAGCCGAAAAAGAGGCCGAAAGGCAAGCAATTAGGGCGCAAATATTGGAAGAATTAAAGGCCGAAGGCAAATTAAAAGAACCGGAAAAAGAGCCGGAAAAGGTGCTGACAGAAGAGGGAAAAGACAACAACGAGACAAAGACAGAGACTGCGCGGCGTGTTGGTCGGCCTAAAAACAGTGAGAAAACAGAAGTTTAATTTTTAAATTATAGTGATATGGCACAGATTGCACAGCAAGATAATTTGATTATCGAGATTACCGGAGCTTTAGCTGCGATGGACGAAACTACAAAACAAAAGCTTATTGATTGCATCAAGGTGGGAACAATTACCGATGTTATTGTAGTATCGACAGAAGCTGCAAACAAAGTTAATCACGGTAAAGTATTGGGCTATATGGTAGACACCACTGCGGCAGAATCCCCGAAGTATTCTGTTGCAATCATGGATGTTAATACCGGTAAGCCGGTGGCAGTAGGACTTAATTAAATCAAAGGGAAAGATTATGTTAACAAGAGAGATTTTAGCGGCAAACGCACAGTTATCGGGATTAACCGAAGAACAAATTAAAGCTATCATAACTTTGTCGGAAAATGACGAAAATAGTGTGATAGCAAAAAAAACCGGTGAAATATACGGGGCTTTAGATAATGACATTCTGACCGTATCCGGAATCGCAAAGAATGGAACGGAAAAGACATACGATTACGCAAAGCGTGTCATGTCAGCAATGAAAGCCGATGCCGAAGCCGCAACGGGTTATAAATCGCAAATTGACGCATTGACAAAAGAAAAGGCGCGACTTGAAAAAGCGATTGCAGACGGGGCAGCAGATGCCGAAACCGCAAAGGCTTTAAAACAAGCAAAAGCCGATTTAGCAAACATTACTACACAGTACAACGAATTGAATACAAAGTACACGGATATTCAAGAGGCGCACAAAAAGGAACTGTTTGCGATTAAAATCGATAGCGAGTTACAAACAGCCGCAGGCGGTATTAAGTTTAAAGCCGGACTTCCGGAAGCCGTTACACGCGTAATTTTGCAGCAAGCCACGGAAAAAATAAAGGGCATGAATCCCGAATATATCGACGATGGCAAGGGCGGCAAAATTTTGGCGTTTAAGGACGAAACCGGAGCCATTATGCGAAACCCTAACAATCAATTAAACCCGTTTGGTGCCTCTGACTTGTTACAAAAAGAGTTGAAAACTATGGGCGTTTTAGACGAAGGTCGGCAGGCCGGTGGTGGTGGCACTCATGGCGGTACGGGTGGAACGGGAAATCATACCGTATTAGATGTGAGCGGTGCCAAAAGCCGTAATGAAGCGTATGAGGCTATCACAAACCATCTTTTAGCACAAGGTTTAACTATTGGGTCGGCTGATTTTGACGCGGCTATGACGCAAGCCTGGAAAGATAATAATATCTCTTCATTACCGGAAACGGCATAAAAAGCAAACAAGGGTAACGGGTCAACCCTATTAGATAACAATTTTAAAAAGTAGTATTATGAGTTTAGTAGCAACAAGATTACAAAACTGGCGGGTAGAAAACCCTGAATTTGATAGGAATATGACCCGCCCCTGCGAGTATGGCGCGCTTGATTTCTTTATAGAGCAAACCGATTCGGCGACCTCTATAATTTCGCCTAAATTGCGTGAGCGTGCATTCGCTTCTATTGGCAATACCGTACAAATCCCCGTAATTGATTACGATGGAAATGTACAAGTGTCTAACGTTCGCTCCTGCGTTATTCAAGACGATGAAAACACTTCATCGCTTTATACTATTGTTTGGGCGACATACGCAATCGGATTTACTATGGTTCCGGCGGCTTATATGAACAACGAAATCAGCTATGAGCACGATTTCTTCCGTAAGATGGAAAAAACAACGCGTGCACTTGCTGACGCTTTGGATAAGTCCGCCGTTGCATCATTGGAAGCCGGAAAGACGCAAGTGTTTAAAGACAAGCTTAATTATACGGTTACAGGAAACACAATCGAAGTGCCTACGCAAATGGGCACGGAGATTTTGGGCGACATTAACCCGATTATGCGTGCAAACTGTTACCCCGAATATATCCACATTATCGGGAATGCCGGTGTAGATTCACTTGTACGTAAACTTGCACAACACGGCGTATATAACGACGTCAATAAGCGTATGGAGTACGACAACAAAGTACTGCACTACACGAACAACGTAACGAACGAAGAAGGCAAAAACGGAACGTTCTACGCTGTTGCCGATGGAAATGTAGGCGTACTTACTCGCGTAGACCGTGAAGCGTTACGCCGGACACGCGCTAATTTCCATGAATGGGATGTTGTACGTTTGCCGTATATTAATCTTCCGGTCGGCTCACACTATTATACGGCGGTCGGTGACCAGTCGCAAATTGCTGGCGATGCTACTGCCGATTTGACGTGTGCCGTTAAGGAATATTTCGGCTTTAGTGTAGATGTGGCTTTCTTGGTAGCTTATAACAGCGATGCTGCAACAGTAGCAAACCCGATTATAAAGGCCGAAATTGCCGCACGTCCGGTAGACCAGCCATTAGGCATGCCGGTATATGTTACGAACTTGGGTGCCGATGGTGGTGCGATTGATGTCCAAATCACTAACACGAACGAAGCCCCCGTTTTCACAAAGGCCGCAGAGTAGTTAATTTATAAACAATATCCGGAGGTTTAAAGCCTCCGGATATTATCCTTTTGTTATGAAAGTAAGAATTATAAATACTAATGAAAATCCGGTTATTATCAAGTCTGATAAGAAACCGCAATTTGTAGATAGACCGTCTTTTGCAAATGGGTCATTATTATTTGCGCCATATAAGCAGGGATATACAACACCGGGCGCGCTTTATAAATTATTGGATGATATTAAACAAGATGGAAAAAGTTATCTTGATGAAATAGATGTATTTGGCGATAATTTAGATTATTCTGTGTGGATATACACGAGTGATTGGAGATATACGCCGGAGTTTGTAGATGAGGTTTATTTTAAATTGGACCCGTATTCAAAGATTTATGTTAAAAGCAGGGGAAACTTTGAAAATTCTTGTGTATTAGGAGTACGAGGTGTTCTTCGTATGTCTTTGCAGGAAGGTTATCTTATTAAAGCCAGCTCTCATTATATAATATTGATACGTGATGATTCCGGGAATTTTTCTGATTTATATTTAGATTATGATCGGGATAATATATTATTCAGACTGAATAATAACCAAATATATAATATTTGTTTAGTAGCTAACAAAGAAAGTAGTAGTATTGTTCTTTATATAGATGGGGAAAAAATAGTATCATTTTCAGATGATTTTTTTAATGGCTCTAAACCAATATATATGCCTATACAAACAGATGGCATTATAGCCCCAGGTTGCATATCGTTGAACACGAAACAAACGGATATAGTAGATGAAGATATACAAGAAGTTATAAAAATGTTAGAATTATCATGTACCGTATAAAAGAAATACAAGACGCGTTATTACACGTATGTGGGTGGGAGCAATCATACAACCCAAAGGAGGCGATAGATTCGGATTTAACGCAAAGCGAAAGCGGTTTAATGTTTCAGGGCGCGCACCCTCTTTTAACGTTAGACACAATGCGTGCGATAATGCCGGATGATTGGGGGTATCAATATCCGGAATGGAATAGTAGGGAAACATATTCTGCCGGTACCATTGTGCGGTATGACCTTAACGGGAATGACGATGAATTATACTGGGAGTCAATAAGGGATAATAATACAAATGAGATACCCGGCGAGAGTGTATTATTTTGGAAGCCCTATAATATATTATCGGATTTTTTGGAGAGAGTGACGCGTAATGGTATTGCAACAGCGATACAAACATTTACCCAAATAAAACAGCTTGATAAGGAAACGCGCAATCTATTAGAAAGACGCACTTTCTTTGATGGTGCAGGCCGTATTCGCGCAACGTTGCAAAATACGCATAAACTGGTAGGCTTTGAAATCGTTCCGGTTCGGGCTTTAGGTGTGACTGCCAAAATAGAAAAAATCGGGTTGCAAATGACCGGCGGAACAGGCATAGTAAAAATGTATCTTTTCCACTCTTCCCAAATAGACCCAATAAAAACCTTTGATTTAGATTTTCAGGTTAAAAACGGCGGCTTTCAATGGTTTACTTTGGAAGACTGCTTTTTACCGTATATTAGCAAAGATAATAATTCCGGTGGCAGTTGGTTCCTTTGTTATAATCAGGACGAATTACCGCAAGGAATGGAAGCTATAAACGTATCTAAAGACTGGAGCCGTGAGCCTTGCGGAACTTGTAATATCGGGTCGGTGGAAGTATGGCGAGAGTTAACGAAATATTTGCAAGTTACGCCGTTTATGTACAATGCGCCGGAAACATTCGCGGAATATCCGGAATTGTGGGATATAGCATATACAATGTACACCAACACGCAGAATTACGGGTTAAACTGTGAAATAACGGTCGGTTGTGATTTAACGGACTTCATTATATCACAACGGCAGATATTCCAGGACGTAATCCAAAAGCAAGTAGCCGTAATAGCTTTACGCGCTTTAGCTATGAATCCTAATGTACGAGTTAATCGGTACCAATCAAATGCGACGCGTACGGATATTCTGTATGAACTTGATGGGAATACGTCGGGGGTCCGCCCGGGCGGTTTGGGGTATCAGTTGAAAAAAGCCTATGAGGCATTAAAATTAGATACGCAAGGGTTGGACCGCGTTTGTTTGTCCTGCAATAATAGAGGGGTGAGATATAAGGCCGTATGAAACTAATTGATAATTTGCGCCAACGTGTGACAGAGTTTAACGAGTTACTCCAGTCGGGGCGGTTGATTCAGTCTATAATATTGGAAAACGAGTACGTAATAACAGATATGAACTCCGAAGACCAATTATATGAACAGGGTATAAACCGCTTAGGCGTGAATATCATGGATTACGCACCTTATAGCCCCTTAACGATTGAAATTAAAAAGGAGAAAGGCCAACCGTACAACCGCGTAACATTGCGGGATGAGGGCGACTTTGAGCAGTCCTTTTATGTGGAAGCCGATACGCAACAATTCACGATAAAGGCGGCAGATTGGAAAACAGAGGATTTAATACAGCGTTACGGGCGGCAAATATTAGGACTTACGGAAGAAAATAAAATCATATTGATTTGGGCGTATATATATCCCGAATTAAAAGCTAAAACAAAGGAGTACATATATGGGAAATAATACAAGAGCGCCAATAATTAAGGCACCCGAATTATTAGACGTTGTTATTAATAACATTCAGACCGGATTAACGGACAATTTGGGGTGGTTAGATAAGGCTTTCGGACGTGCGGAAAGGCTTGTTAAATACGGCGCAAACCAAAAGAAGATATATACACCGAATATTTATATAGGTGGAAATGAATATCAGGAAGTAACGCCTGATGCAGGAATAGGGAACTTTTCCTTTTTTTGGATTGACGACCCGCAGACGGTAGATTGGACACCGAAACAGTCAATAGGGCTAAAAAGCCCTTTTTCCCTTATTGTATGGTTTGATTATCGCACGGTATTCAATGACCCCAATACGCGGAACAAAGAAAGGATTAAGCGCGATATATTAGATGTCTTAAACGGCGGTTTTTGGCTAAAGGATGGCCGGATAGAAATAAATAGAATCTACGAGCTTGCAGAAAACATATATAGGGGGTTTTCGTTGGATGAAGTGGATAATCAGTTTTTAATGGCTCCTTATGGGGGATTCAGATTTGAGGGCATTATGGAGGTTACTGAAACATGTATAATATAGAGTTATGATAAATTTGTTTTTGTTTGTAGGTGTGTTTTCGGTGGTAACGCTATTAGTAGCGTTTGCCGCCGCTTTTGTTCTTTTGCTTTTGCAAAAATGGGGTGTTATTGAATATGTGCAGGTACATGGAAATGATTTCTTTAGTGAAATGTTTCGGTGTAATTTCTGCCTCTCATGGTGGACGGGGTGTTTTTTCGCTGTCTTATTTGCTATAATGTTAGGGGAGGGTTATTTCCTTTTAATCCCCGTATTTTCAACCGCATTAACACGTAAAATGTTATGAATACATTAAAATTAGCCGGTAAAACTATTGAGGTTTACGATGATATAGAAAATCTTCCGGTTACACGATTCCACAAGTATAATAAAATGCTTTTAGTCGATGCCGGTATAGGTTCGGATATAGCGGATTTTGATAGGCATATTTCGCGTATTGCCGCCTTTTTGGCAAAGAATGACAATAAGCAGGCTATTACAGAGCTTGAAAACATACGCCAAAATGTGTACTTTATTCAATCGGGCGTATCGCCGCGAAATTTGGCCTTTGCCGTATTGGTTAAAAGCATAGACGGCAAACCATGTGACGACCTTTCAGATGAGGGGTTAAAAAAGATAGTGGATATGTTCGCCGATGTCCCGTATAAGGATTTAGCCGCCTCAATCGAAGCGGTCAAAAAAAAAATAGATAGGGAGCTGCAAATATATTTCCCCCGTTTATTCGATGATGCAACGGTAAAAGAATATTATGACCAATTAAAGCGGCGTACAGTTCTAATACTACAAACCATTATAGACGGTGGAAGCAAGCCAGAGAGAGAAAAGGAAATAGACGATATAACGGCAGAGTTAATAACGTACTTTAATCCTAAATCGTTTTCCGGTTCCGATAGTGTAGAGATAGAGCAAGATAAACAGTTTGAAAAGATGTGCTTAATGTTGTCGCAACATTTACATACAGATCCGAAAAATATGTCAGTACTGGCATATTATAACGCTTTTGAATACATTAAGGAGATGGTCAAAGACTTAAAACGCCGAAGTAAGGCGAAATAATCGCGATAGGGGCGTTTTTATCTTTGTTGTGGGGTGATACTACCTTATTAATGAAAACACGTCTTATATTTAAAATTTGAGCAAAATTAAAATTATAGAATCATGGCAGATAACGACGCAATTAAATACTCCGATTTGGTAAGCCCTGACAATTCAATAACAGAGCTTATAAAACAACTCGATGAACTTTCGGATACATATACGAACGCATTAAAGAATATCCGGACGGAAGCAATACAGTTAACCAAAGAATTGGAAAAGGTATCCGGCGCGACAGAAGACGGACGAAAGAAAACGAAAAAGAGCGCGGACGATGCAGACCGGTTAGCAAGAGCACAAAAAGAACTTGCTTTCGCTGAAAGTGAAACGGCTAAAAAAATTGCGGAGCTTAATCTCGCAAAGACAGAAGCCAACCAAATAAACAAACTTGTTATAAAGCTGAATCAGTCCGCAGAAGGTAGTTATAATCGTTTGTCGGCGCAGTATTCATTGAATAAAATCTACCTTAACAATATGACCAAGGCCGAACGCGAGGAGGCCGAAGCAAAAGAGGGGCTTATAACAAAAACCCGTGAACTATATAAAGCTATGAATGAGTATCAGAAGTCCACCGGCAAAACCAATCTCAACGTTGGTAATTATACGGAGGCTTCCGACGCAATTATTTCGTATGCGGATAGGCTAAAAGAGGCTTTAGGGCTTAATAATGCTTTTGGGGAGAGTCTTTTAGCTTTAGGCCGTGGCGGCAATGAAAGTAAGGAGGTGTTTGCCGCAATGTCAGACGGCGCAAAGGCTTTAGGAAATACCCTAATGTCTTTAATGACAAATCCCGTATTTTTAGCAATAGCCGGAATCGCCGGAGCCGGTGTGGCGTTTAAGTTTTGGTACGATTATAACGCCGGATTAGTAGAGGCTACAAGATTAACCCAACAATTTACGGGAAAAAGCGGCGATGATTTAAAGGCGTTCCGAAATCAAGTGCAAGCAGTAGCCGACACTTTTAACGCTGATTTCAAAGAAACGCTTATTTCCGCAAATGCTTTAGCGAAACAATTCGGTATATCAGCAGACGAAGCAATACAATTAATACAAGACGGTTTTATAGCGGGTGGGGATGCAAACGGCGAGTTTTTAAATACGTTGAAAGAATATCCTGCGTATTTTAAGGAGGCCGGAATATCCGCAAGTCAGTTTGTAGCTATTGTAGCCGAAACCAATAAGGCCGGTATTTTCTCTGATAAGGGAGTAGACGCTATAAAGGAGGGTAATTTGCGGTTACGCGAAATGACAACGGCAACCGCTGCCGCGCTTGATGGAATCGGCATTTCATCCACACAAGTGCAAAAGGACTTGCAGACCGGCGCAAAGACAACGTTTCAGGTAATGCAGGAAGTTTCCGCAAAGTTGGCCGAATTGCCGGACAGCGCCCAAAGTGTGGGAACGGCAATAGCGGATATTTTCGGCGGTCCCGGCGAGGATGCAGGGTTACAATACCTTCGGACATTAAAAGATATATCTACCGATTTAGATACGGTAAAAAGCAAGGCCGGCGAATTAGGGCGGTTGCAAGAAGAACAACTGCAAAGCGAGATTGAATTACAAAACGCTTTAGCAGGTTTGTTTGATGCTACGGGTGGCAGCTTTGAGGGCTTTACAACCTCTATAAAGGTGTTCATTAATCAGGGCTTAACGGCCTTGATAAAAGGTGTCGTTTCTTTGATAAATTATTTCATTGAGCTATACAATGAAAGCAATCTATTTAGAGCGTTTGTAGTGGCTCTTCCGGAAGTCTTTAAGACGGTATTTAACACGATAGGGAATCTTTTCGGGGCTTTAATAGATATGATACAAGCCGCCGGAAAAATATTCAAATCTGCATTCTCATTAGATTGGGACGGGGTAAAGGAAGGCTTTACGGAGTTCGGGACGGCCTTTAGCGACCTAATCAATAAAGAGATAAAAGATGTTGCGGAAAGCCTTAATAATGGCATAAACCGGATGCAAAAGAAGATACCACCGTTAACCATTCCGGTTAATGTGGGTACGCCGGACACATCAACGAAAACGACGGCTGCGGTAACGACTAAAACGCCCTCGGTTAAAACTGGCGGTACTGATACGAATAAGCAAGCAAAGCAAGTGGAGGCGGCCTATAAAAGAAATTTAGAGGCTACAAGAAAATTACAAGATGCACAGCTACAATTAGAGGCCGACGAATGGGAAAAAAGGCGTAAGCAAACAGAATACCAATATAAACGCCAAATAGAAGATTTAACGCACCAATTAGAGACCGAAAAAAGTATCACAGAATCAGAAAAGGGAACTATAAATGCTACTATATTGGTGCTGGAGCAACGTTTAACGAATGATTTGCTAAAGATAGAGCAGCAGCGACAGTTGCAAGAATTGCAACTACAAAAGCAAAGTATTGAATTGCGCCTACAAGCCATTAAAGCTGGCACACAGGAAGAAAAGGCTTTAAGGTTAGAACTTTTAGAAAATGAACGCCAAACCTCGCAACTTCAAAACCAACAGAAGCCTGCCGGACAGAGACAAGATACCGTCGCGATAAATGCCGGATTCGATACACAAAGAACGGCTCTAATTCAGGAATACGCCGACAAGCAGATACAAGCGGAACTGCGTATTTTTGACCAACGACAGGCACTTGCACAAAGCGAGTTTGATTTACTAAAGACAACGGAAGAAAAGAAAACACAATTCCGGCTGCAAGCTGAAAAAGACAGGCTAAATAAGATTTTAGAATTAAATCAGCAGGCATCGGTTAAAATGTCTGATGTTGAGGTACAAACGATAGAAAACCAAATAGAACGAATAAACCAGCAAATCGAGGAATCAAAAAAGAAAGATAAAACGCAGGATATATATAGTATTTTAGGGCTTAATCTGAATGATGACCAAAAGGAAGCCATAAATACTTCTGTGTCTTATGCCATAGAGGCGTTGAATACGTTGGCGCAGGCTAAAGTTGATGCGGCAAATAAGGCGGTAGAAGCGGCACAAAAGGAAGTAGAATCCGCGCAAACGGCATTAGAGGCCGAATTACAAGCAAGGGCAAACGGATACGCATCAAATGTGGCTTATGCACAAAAAGAATTAGAAGACGCCAAAAAGAACGAACAAAAAGCCTTGAAAGAGCAACAAAAGGCACAACGTCAGCAGCAAGCAATAGACACAGCACAGCAAATTAGCTCGCTTGTGACGGCAACCGCATTAATCTGGCGGCAGTTGGGTATATGGGGCGCGATTCCGGCTATTGCTGTAATGTGGGGAAGCTTTGCTGCATCTAAGATAAAGGCTGCACAAATGGCGAAAAATTCAGGTACTGAAACGTATGGCGAAGGAACTGTTGAACTTTTGCAAGGTGGTAGCCATCAATCCGGAAACGATATAGATTTAGGGCAAAAACCGGATGGTACACGACGCAGGGCAGAAGGCGGCGAATTTTTTGCCGTGATAAACAAACGAAATTCGCGCCGTTTCCGTCGATATATTCCGGACGTGATAAACTCTATGAATAACGGGACGTTTGCGCATAAGTATCTAAACGCATACAAAGGGGCAGACCTGATTTCTATTGGTGCCAGTTCCGGTGCGGATTTAAGCAAATTAGAAAGGGACGTAAACGCAATAAAGAAACAAGGCGAAAGGCGTACATACTTAGATAAAGACGGGAGAATTATAATTGAATATAAGAACTTAACAAGGAAATTAAGATGATAAACCCTATATATAAATTCTTGCTTTCGGTAGATTATCAAGAATACGGATATAACCACGAATTAACCGAAATGGAGCCGTTATATGTTATTAAAGATAGCTCCATAAGCGCGGGCGGTAGCGTGATTACTGATATGTACAGCGATTTATACGTTTTTCCGGTGTCAGCCGGAATGCGTATAAACATTATAGGTTCTTATAACCGTTTGCGGCAAGGATATGCAATGTATTTTGATGTACATCTACAAAAGTTTATGAAAGGGAGCGGAACCGCCATTTCAGATGCAAACTTCAATTTAACGGTAGATGTACCGGACGGTTGTCAAATCATAGTCGTATCGCAAAGAAGGGACGGAAATAAGGCCGTTTTAAAAGCATCATTCAAATACACAAAGCCGGTATATAAAGACGATTTAAGTTTAGAGTATGAGTTAGAGACTTCGCAGCAATTTTATAGGAAAAAGTTAAGCGGAAAGTTAACTTACACTTTTGACGATTATAAGTTTATAATGGCGTGTGATTTCTCTACGGTGTATTATGTCACTATCATTAAATCTAACGATTTGGGGTTAAGTTGGGAGAAATATTGGTCGGGAAAATTCATGCAAACCGACTGTACCATAAGTTTAGACGATATGACAGTAGAGGTTAAACCCGACGTATTCGATGAGTATAACGATATATTAGCCGGATTAGAGAAGGAATACGATTTAATTCCCTTAACGCCGGAAATCGAAAGCCTAACTATCACAAAACGCCCGATTATTCAAGTCTACCTTCCCGGCGATGATAAGATTTCATGTTTTGTATCGGGGATGTCGTGGGAGCAGGACGTATTAACGGCGGTGGACAATAGAAGCGATTTAAAAACTAAGTATTGGTTTTATTTCACACAGCTATTAAAGGAAATAGATTTGTCCGCCGAAGGGGGTGCTTTAGAAGATTTAGGCCGTAATTATGTCGGGAATATGCAGATATTAGACCCTGACGACGCGACACCGGTTTTTTATGAAGGTGATTTGTCACACCCTTATTTGAATACTTATCGGTTGCACATACGATATAGCGAAATAGGACCGTTAACTAATAGGGTTGCAATAGCATTAGTCCGGACCACGGATAATATGAGGCTATATTATTTTGAGAAAGACATACACGGCAGTACGCCAATATTAGATACCTTAGAATTTACGCTTACGCCGGAAGAAGGTAGTGGAATGGTAGGCACATTAAAGGGCTATATGCATTCTTATAGTATATATGCCCGTTTAATATGCGATGTAGAAACAATATCAGGCAATACAACGCAGCCGATTCCTACGGATGATTTTGTAGGGAATAATAAAAATTATACTCATGCAATCGGGTATGATGTAGATATAGCTTATATCTCAAATCGTTATTCAGACACGCCAACGGAATACGGTAAAACGGGATGGGGGCAATATTTCGCGCCTCCAGTGCTTATTACATTAGCCAAAATGTACCCTTTAGGGCAAAGTAAATGGCTAAATACATCCGTTTGGTTTAGTTCTTCGGCATGGGATAGTATTTTCGAGAAGTCCGGACGTAAAGAATATATAGTGCCCGACAATTTCCCACTATGGAGTGTTATATCCGTTTTGTTGGGTCAGATTGCGCCGGGCGTTACTCATTTGCCTACGAGTGAATACAGTGAATTTTTATACGGTACGACAAACCCGATAACAGGAACCTTGAATCAGACGTTATTAATAACGCCGAAATCTAACATAATAAACGGGATATATAATACACCGGCACAAAAGGCACCTACTACGTTTCAGCAAATTATGTCTATGTTAGCAAATACGTATAAATTGTATTGGTTTATAGAGGACGATAAATTAAGAATAGAGCATATTTTATACTTTAAAAACGGTGGTAGTTACGTTTTATCGCCGGAGACGGTTTTAGATTTAACGCAAATCGCCAACAAGCGGAATTATAAACCGATTGCGTTCGGCCAATCTTCGTATAAGTTTGATAAGCCGGAAATGTCTTCACGGTATGAATTTTCTTGGATGGACGACTGCACTAAAGTTTTTAACGGGTATCCGATAGAGATATTAAGTAAGTATGTAGAAGCGGATAAGAAAGAAGATATAACGGTGTCTAATTTTACTTCCGATATAGATTATATGCTTTGCAATCCTGATAATATAAGCCAAGACGGCTTCGCAATATTTGCGGCTAACTTAGTAGACGGGCAATATAAAGTACCATTTGTTAGTTTAATGTTTGATAATGTGATTTCAGAGCTTCAAAACGGCTTTCTTGCTTTTGTGAATTTACAGCCTACATACTGGATATATGATTTACCGGCGCGTCGGGCGAGAATCAACGAAAAAGAAATCACGGTTAAGGGAATAGAACGAAAGAAAAAACAAAAAGTAGTATTTCCTATTGGGCAAGATGATATAAACCCGAACGGAATTATAAAAACATTTGTCGGAAATGGTCAGATTAGCAAATTATCTGTAAATTTGTCGAGTAGGTCAGCGGAAGCCGAATTAAAATTTAATACGGAGGAGATATGAACGAAAATAATAATTTGAGTGTATTGCCGTGGTACGACAATATAGACAAACAAAACAGTCGGAAAAGTTATGCTTACGGGAATATATACCCGTTATTTACTCCTGCGCATAGTCTTTTGCCCTTTCAGATATTGAGGAAGCCAAACGAGGTATTTAACCCTAACGTTAAGTTATATACTAAAGACGGGGTTTTCGTTTTGGATATAACGGAACAAATGGTTCTAACTGGCTTACAATTAGCAAAGCCGGAAAATACCGATAAAATGGAGGTTATTGTGTATCCGGCTTATTTCCCCTTGCAGGAAAAAATACCGATAGGAATGTATTATGCCGTTTTAAATGATGGCGTTAATACATGGTATTCGGACATATTTACGATAATAAATGATTCTGAAAATTATCTATCAATAGAGTGGTACGATGATGATACGCTATATTGTGACGCTGGCATAATTGTATATAGAAACCCGACGTTCAGAAACCGCGTTTATTTCTGTACTGAAATAGGAAAGCCGGATTATACATTTGAGGAAGAAGGCGAAGAAAGGGACGGTTATTTCTTTCCGATTAAACAACTTTCGGAAAAAGTATATCGGTTTAATATCCTTGCGCCTGAATACCTTTGCGATGTTATGCGTTTAATCCGGTTAAGCGACCATATTAGTATAAAGGATAGTTTCGGACGTTTATATAAATGCGATACGTTCCTATTTACGCCAAAATGGGAAACGCAAGGCGATTTAGCCTCCGTAGAAATTGAGTTCCAAACTAATACAGTTGTTAAGAAATTAGGTAGCGTCTTTCGTGGCGACTTTAATAACGACTTTAATAACGACTTTAATATTAAACCAAACGAAAACGAATTTAATAACCTCTAAATTTTAAAGTTATGGCATACGACCAAATCAAAGAGAGTATCAAAGCTGTTATCAAGGAAAACGGCAATTATGAGATAACCGGAAATGTACTACAGACGGTTTTATTATCAATGGTGGACACGTTGGGTCCAGAGTATCAATTCTTAGGCATTGCTACAAAAAGTACGGTTCCCGTTGTGGTAGAAGGAAATTCTTTCTATATCACTGTAGAAGTAGGTACCTATACGAATTTTAAAAATTCGGGAAATACTGCTATTACTGTTAATAAACTTGGTATATTAACAAGTACAAACGGTACAGCATGGAATTTTACACCTATTTTTATAGGCGTTTCTAAAGGAGGCGGTGAAGTGTTTAATGATTATGCTAATAATACAGCAACCGGAAATTATTCCCATGCGGAAGGAAATGCCACTAAAGCAAATGGATATTCATCACATGCGGAAGGGACGAAAGGCATTGCAACTGGTCCGGAATCTCATGTTGAGGGTTATGAATGTCAAGCCCAAGGAACGCATTCGCATGCGGAAGGAGGTAATACAATTTCAAAAGGGCAAGATAGTCATGCAGAAGGAAATAAAACGACAGCAAACGGACAAAATAGCCATGCAGAAGGACAATTAAATAACGCAAGTGGAGTTAATTCTCATGCGGAAGGACAAGAAACAAGGGCGGTTGGTGTTAATTCGCATTCGGAAGGATACCAAACCCATGCAAACAAGAATAATTCGCATGCAGAAGGGCGTATTACTGTGGCTAATGGTGATGCGTCACACGCCGAAGGGGATGAAACACAAGCGGCCGGCAAATGGTCGCACGCGGAGGGCTATATGTCTTTAGCCGAGGGAATAGCATCTCACGCAGAAGGACAGCATACCACCGCGTCAGGCGATTATTCCCACGCGGAGGGCACGAGTACACGCGCATCATATATTAACGCTCATGCCGAAGGACAGGAAACAATGGCCGGTGCAGCGAATGCTCATGCCGAAGGACAGGGGACAGTAACGGCAGAAGTAGGTGGCCATGTTGCCGGTACGTATAACGCCGTGGTCGCAAATGGTCTGTTTAATTTTGGTATCGGTTCAAGCAATGATAAGCGTAAATCGGCTATGATTATAGACGGAACTAACGGAAAAGTCTATTTTGTTGATGCCGGAGGGTACGATGGCGGTACAAGTATTGCAAACGCTAAAAGCATTCAGGATATTTTAAAGGATAGTGGAGGCGTAGAAATAGAGCAATTAGATGAATCTTTCGATTTCAATAAAAACGCCCAATTTGATGTATTTAATAATATAGAAGACGGTCTACATATCTATGTAGGCACGTACCGTGCGCAAAATACGCAGATAGCTCGCATGTTGCGTATAACACAATACACCGAAGCAGGCGAGACTAAAGTACAATATTTTGAATATCAGGAAGAAGTCGGCGCTACAACATGCTCATTTATTAACGCATCAGTAATTAGAACTGAATCGGAGGGGTCCTGGTCATGGGCAAAAAGAGCCTATGAACTTAGAATGTATATGCAAGCTATCCCGACCAATAATGGCGCACTTTCGGATAGTGATAAAGTTATTTTAGATAGGCTTATAGCTTTGGTACTATATAGCGATGCTATTACAAGTTTCTTCTATTTTAATAATAGTAGTGAACTTGTGCCTATGACGTTGGCAAGAACAGACCTACAACAACAACAAGTACTGGAATTTACCGGAATAGCCACGGGGCGAAAGGTAATATCTTTAAAGGCTACACGAACAAATGTAGGTGGAGGTATAAATTACTCTAATTGGTCGGTTACTACTGTATTCTTAGACCAAATTAAGGAGATTGCAACACAGGCTGACAATTTAGCAAAGAATATATATGTACTTAATAACTTACTTACGCAATCTGATGAGTTCGGAACAAAAACGATAAGCATAGCTTCACAAATAGAATCTATGATTGGAGGCTCCTATATAGACGTAATACAAGGACCTATACGAGATAATAGGAAGATATTTGTTAGCGTGCTATCAAACAATGACCGAAAAGACTTAATCGTATGGAATCTGAAAACGGTAGGTAATTTCCAAGGTGGTAATAATGATAACGGGGAGTTGGTTTTCTCTACTATGTACACCAATCCGGAAACTTATTCGGTAGTAAGACGTTATATTAAATTGGTTATTACTAATAGCGAGTTTACGATAATGACCATAACAACCGACGCGCCTATACAAAATATTTATAAGCCATTGTTAAATGTCGGTTTAGATACCTTTAGGGCTAAATCCGGCAGTACAATGACCTTAGCAGAAATAAATTCTGCCGGAATAACTGCACTAGATGTATTAGATTTTAGAGACGGCGTAAAGACAATGATACGCGATTCTGACGGATACGATAAAAATACTTTGTTCCTAAGCGGAATGTATTATGAAAATAATTCGACTTGGTCGTTATCTTTTGAAAGTCGTATTATAGATGAGTTCGCGAATGTGGGCGGTATTAAAATAGGGTCATTTCTTAGCATTGATAGCATAGGCGAAGAAACGTTTAAAATAGAATATGGAGAAGTATGAAAATCGATTGGGAATATTTTAGATTTATAGCAGTATCGGCATTTAGTCCGATACTTGCTTATTTCACACCAACAAAGGGCTTTTTTATCGCTTTGGTTGTGATGTTTGCTTTTAATGTCATTGCAGGCATGCGTGCGGACGGTGTTAGTATAGTAAGGTGCAATAATTTCTCCATGAGAAAATTTAAAAACTCTTTGGCCGAATTATTGCTGTATATTGTTTTGTTATATGCTGTTTATATTGCCATTTCTCAATGTGGCGACTTAAAAGGTGCATTAATGGCTATGAAATCACTTACGTATGTTTTATTATATGTATATTTGTGCAATGGCTTGAAGAACTACGTAAAAGCATATCCGCAAAACATAGGATTAAGGATACTATACCATGTAGTCCGGTTAGAATTTACGCGCATTATGCCTTCGTACTGGAAGCCTATTATAGAGAGATGCAAAGAAGAAATGGAAAATAAAAAGGAGGTCAAGGAATGAAACAGAATTTTATACCGATATTAGACAATGGACACGGTATCGAAACAGCCGGTAAACGTTCGCCAGTTTGGGACGATGGTACGCAGTTGTTTGAATGGGAGTTCAACCGTGATATAGTCAAGCGTGTTAGTTCGATGTTAGAGGCAGAAGGCATTCAGTATAGAATATTAGTACCGGAGACAAAAGATGTATCTTTGTCGGCACGTTGTAAGCGTGCAAACGCGATATATTCAGAGACCTCCGGTAAATGCTTTCTTATAAGCGTACACGCAAACGCAGGCGGTGGCACCGGTTGGGAGGCTTATACGTCCGCCGGCCAAACAAAAGCCGATTTGATAGCAACGGAACTATATAAAGAGGCTGAAAAAGAATTTGCTCCGGACGGTTGGAAAATACGCAAAGATACAAGCGACGGAGACCCCGACAAGGAAAGCCAATTTTATATATTAAAACACACCAAATGCCCGGCGGTGTTAGTGGAAAATTTCTTCTTTGATACCCGCAAAGATTGTGCTTTTATTCAGTCGGAAGACGGACGGAATAGAGTTAGTAAAGTGATTTTTGAAACTATTAAAAGTGTTTGTTATGGAAGAGTTATTTAAAAGAATCGAAGTAGACGTTTATAAAATGGGGAATGAGGGAGCTATACATTTGGCTCCTATCCTAAATGATATGGTTTTACACTCTTATCCTTTGATATTGCAGGATTTCATATTAGACCAAACCGGAAAGACGTTGGATATTGACGAATTTACGGAAATAACCGGATTTTCGGGCGATATGATGAAGTATATTATAGAGAATCATTTAGCCGTAAACGTATTCATTCAGGGCGAAAACTTGATTATAAAGGCGACCGCATTTTCAATAGAAGACGATATGTTTTATATTGAATATAATCATGCCGGAGATAAAAAAGCCCTTCAAATCACGTTAAGCGGTGATACGTTCCAAATACTTGTAAAAGATATTGATTCAGGGGGGGGTAACTATTTAACAAAGGATGATATTATAAATAGCTTAGATTCATTAGATGCCCAAAAAGTATTAGCGGCAAGTCAGGGATATGTATTAAATGAATCTATATTTCCGTATTTTGATATAAACGGTAGTAATTGGCATGGGCTGCTATTAGAGGATATAAATAATACAACTCCGATAGAAGAAATAAATGAAGCATATGCAAGTAAATTTGAAGAAATGGGTAAATTAATGTTGCGTGAGCAAATATTAGTAATTTGCACTTCCCAAAACAATAACTATAGTGTTATGATGGCTTCTTATAGTTCCGAAAACTATCAAGGAAATACAAGGTATCATTTAGATTTTAATAGTTTGAAAGGTGATAGTATTGCAATTAACTTGATAGTTAGTGAGAATATGGACGAAGTAATACAAGTATTAAATACATAAATGAAGAAAATAATAATAATATTAGGTGTCTTAGTTGTTGTTTTAGTGGCTTATTTCCTTAATGTAAGGGTAAGCCAACTAAAACACGATAGAGACACCTATAAACGTAATAACGCGGTATTATTGAACGATGTGAAGTATTATCGGGCTTTAGATAGTTTGAATGCCGCATGTGTTGGGGTATTGGAGTTAGAGTTATCCGAATATAAAAAGTATCGGGAAAGCGATGCGGAATTAATCAAAAGTTTGCAGTTAAAAAACAGGGAATTGCAAAACGTAACATCCGCACAAATGGAAACCATAACAAAATTAAGTGGTAATGTACGTGATAGTATTGTATATTTGCCCGGAGATACAACAACAACCGTTTTAGAATGCGTTGATATTTCCGACCCGTGGTTTTCCTTAAACGGATGCGCGACACCGGACGGAAAGTTTACCGGAACATTTATAAACCGGGACAGTATTTTAATTGTGGAAACCATAGAATATAAGAGGTTTCTTAATTTTTTGTGGAAAACCAAGAAAATAAAAAACCGTGACTTTCGTATTATTTCCCGAAATCCACATACAAAAATTTTAGGATTTGAAGTTGTTACAATAAAAAAGTAGTATATTTGCAATGGGGATAGGCGGAGTAATTAACCGACCGAAAGGGCAAGCCAATAGCCCGTCCCCATTTCTTATTTGTTGGCAGTTCTTAAAAGTTGGCATATTATGGAAAATGAGATTTGGAAAGATATTCCCGGATATGTAGGGATATATCAAGTTAGTAATTATGGGCGTATTAAATCATTGTCACGTCTTATTTATAGAAAAAATGGGCAAATATCTAAAACACAAGGAAAAATATTATCGCCCGGAATAGATAAATACGGATATTATATTGTTGTATTGTGTAATGGTAAAAAAGAAACAAAAACGGTTCATAGGATAGTTGCATTAGCATTTATAAATAACCCTAATAATTTGCCCGAAATAGACCATAAAGACGGGAATAGAAAGAATAATAAAGTTGAAAATTTAAGATGGGTAACAAGGAAAGAAAATGCAAATAATCCAATATCTAAATTAAGATATTCGCATACCGCAAAACAGATTAAAAACTACAAATATTTAATGCAATCAGTAAGACAAATAAAAGATGGAAAAGTTATTGCAGAATATGAAAGTATGAGAGAAGCAGAAAGACAAACAAACATTGCGCATAGTTCAATAAAAAAAGCAATAACCGGGAAACTGAAAAATGCAGGTGGTTTCCAATGGGAATATAAAAAATGACTATCTTTGTGTCGCAATAAATATTTTTATCCATAACAAGATTGTTTTATCTGGAAATAAATATATCTTTGTAGTGCTTAGTTAATAGTTAAGAAGTTTTTTCATCATCTATTTTTAGGTATTAGTGGAGGGCGGTTTTCCGCCCTCTTTTTATTTTGGCTTTAAAAAATCAATTCTAAGGCATTTTTCTTGTTGGGGGTATATAAATACATTGTTTCGATTAGAAAGTAGCTTAAATTTAAAATTAGCCTGAAATAAGTGTTATTTTAATGACTTATTCTTTTTTTTGAAAAAAATCCCTCTTTTTTTAATCTAAAATTTGCGCGTTTAAAATAAATGCACTATCTTTGTAGTGTCAAACAAAGAAAGCCCCCACCGGTTGACTAAGAGTATCCAAAACGACCGGTTATAAGGCGAAAGCCGTAAGAGGAGAAAGATGGACAGTATCTCCGAAGGGTTTAATGAGGGTTCGGTATCCGATTAAATGAAGCTATAAAGCCCAAAGCTTTCTAAGTTAGACAACAACCGACCGGACGGGTTTCCGGAAAACAAAAAATAACTGATATGGGAATAAGGCAAATAAAAGGCTGATAGGTAAACAACAAAGGAAAACCTATCAGCCAAGAAAAAAGAGAGCTTCATTTTATAGACGCCACAAAGATACTATATTAAATTATATATCCTCTATCATGAATATAAAAATTATATATTTATACGAGTGGTTAAAAATAAAATTGCACATGTTATATTTAAATATTAAATTTGCATAGTCAAAGGAAAGGGAGAGAAATGAAAGTAAAAGACGATAAGAATTTAAAGCATTTGGCAGGCAGAGCCAGTAAAACGCCGGAAACAATATCAAGTATTATTATTGATTATTGCCCGAAATGGGATATATTAATAAATGATTCTTTTTATTTCGGTAAAACTCTCCGAGAATGTATAGATTTAGATACATTGATATTAGATATATTAGATGTGTTTAAAGATATGGGAATAAGCCGTATAAAATATAGTGATTATATGGCCTTAATGAATCTAACATTATTAGGTGATGGGGACTGCCCCGAATGCGGTTCTTTTATGGAGGTTACGGATTACGAATGTAGTTTATATGATGATGAAGAGCCGCCTAAATGGGTAGAAAAAATGTGCCCTAATTGCGGACTATATATTAATGATAAACCAAGAATTTTTTAAAACTTATAGAAATGAGATTGAAAGTAAACGAAGCTATTGCCCAATCAGAGGCTAACGGAAAGAAAGTGTTAAAACAAGAAATCGCGAAAAAGTTATTTAGTGGCGCGAATGAAAACACGCAACGCGTAAACATGTCAAATTTATGCAGAGGAAAGACGCAAAGAATTAAACCGGAATGGATTAATATTATTTGTCATGAATGCGATTGTACGCCGAACTTCCTTTTCGGATTTGAATAAATGACGCATGCGAGTTTATTTAGTGGAATCGGTGGTTTTGATTATGCTGCCGCCTTATTGGGATGGATTAATATTTTTGATTGCGAAATAGATGCTTTTTGCCGTAAGGTTTTAGAGTATCATTTCCCTAATAGTGTGCATTATGGAGATATTACAAAACAAATATTTAAGGAATGGCGGGGGAAAATCGATGTGCTTTCCGGAGGATTCCCTTGCCAGCCTTTCAGCTTGGCCGGACAAAGAAAAGGAGCGGATGATAACCGTTACCTCTGGCCTCAAATGCTCCGGGTTATACGGGAAATCCGGCCAACTTGGGTCGTTGGTGAGAATGTTGCTGGAATCCTCACGATGGTACAGCCCGGTGCGGAGGTTGAAGTGGGAGGTCAGGCCTCTCTATTCGGAGAGGATTACCGAAAAAGAGTATTGCACCGACAAGAATATGTTATCGAAACCATTTGTCGAGACCTTGAACGTGAAGGATACGCCGTCCAACCGTTACTTATTCCGGCTTGTGCCGTCGGAGCGCCGCACAGAAGGGATAGAATTTGGTTTATTGCCCACCGTACAAACGCAGGGACTGAAACGATGCAATTCACAGGGGAAAACGGAATTTATGCCGTTGGAACTTCTTCCCACACCGATGGCGACCGATATACATCATGCGGAACGAGTTGCAGAATTGAAAAAGAGAGGCGCGAAAGGGCTGCGATGTCGGGACAAAGGGGAGGCCGGTGCGAACGGTTTAACGGATTGGATGGATTTTCACGGGATGTTACCGACACCAACAGCAAGGGATTACAAGGGGAGCGCATCTATGGAAAGCATTCAGAGACGAAAAAGGAATCATTTAACAAACAATCTTTCGGATGTATACGCACAACGTGGCAAAACTTCCCAACTCAATCCCCGATTTGCATCGGAGATGATGGGATTTCCGGTAGATTGGACGGTATTACCTTTTCTAAATGGAGGCAAGAATCCGTGAAAGCCTACGGAAACGCAATAGTTCCGCAGGTAGCCTATGAGATATTTAAAGCAATAGAATTATGCCGATAAGCGAAGTATATAATATGGACTGTATGGAATATATGAAAGATATTCCAAACGCTTTTTATGATTTAGCAATAATAGACCCTCCCTACGGGATAGGTGAAGATGGATTAAAAAACCATTCGCGAAGCAATAGAGCAAAAGCAAAACAGTACGCGCCTAAAACATGGGATAGAGCTAAACCCCAAAAACATTTATTTGATGAATTAATGAGAGTGTCAAAGAATCAAATAATATTCGGTGCAAATCATTTTATATCACAAATACCGTATGATAGTCCGTGCTGGGTCGTATGGGATAAGAAAAACGGGAAAACAGATTTTGCGGACTGTGAATTAGCGTGGACCTCTTTTAATAAATCTGCGAAATTGTTTGCTTTTAGATGGAGCGGATTTCTACAAGAGGATATGAAAAATAAAGAGGTGAGGATACACCCGACGCAGAAACCGGTCGCCTTATATAAATTCCTATTAGAAACATTTGCTAAACCAGGGAATAGGATTTTAGATACTCATTTGGGTAGCGGGAGCAGCCGAATAGCCGCCTATAAAATGGGTTTTGATTTTTGGGGAACTGAAATAGACAAAGAATATTTCAATGCGCAGGAAAAACGCTTTAGGGAAGAGTGTATTGGCGAAGTGAGACTGAAAAACGGCAATGTATATAAACAAAAAGAACTATTTGAATTATGAAGTACGCATTAAGAAGACAAGAAATAGCCATGTGTAGTCCGGAGTACGTGACGGAGCATATTTTGAAAAGCCTTAATTCCTATTTTGGCAAACAAGATAATAAACGTATTATTGATGATATTTCACAAGAAAAATATGTGAGCCCCTATGGGGGCTATTATTCGCTATTGAGAATAAACGACCTTGCGGATGATAATGATATGTTGGAGTTTGCTGTTATAGGTCGGCAACACGATGTATTAGAACTGTGCTTTTTAGGACGCATGAAAGGATAAAACAATGAAAATAGAAGATATTGAAAAAGCGGGAAAAATCTATATTGAGAACCTTTTAGATTACCATATAGATTATACCATAATTAATAACGAAGAAGATAATTATGAGACAGGGAGAGAACATGCACTTTCTGAATTTGGTGCGGATATTTTCAAAGCTGGTGCAGAATGGATGAAAAAATATTTTTCGTGGATAAGTGTAGAAGAACGTTTGCCGGAATCCAAAGAAAAAGTATTAGTTCTTAATAGAATGAAACATCATGATAAATATTTTGTATCGGAAAATATTTATATAAATGGAAATTTGGCGGCGAAATCGGCAATGTATTACGAAGAAATTGCGTGGATGCCTATTCCTTCTTTTGATGAAATATTAGAAGCTAATAGGGATGTTTTGGAACGGATTAAGGAGAAAGGCGATTAATTATGATACAAAAAAAGGAAATAGATATTTCTAAAAAAAGTTTGCGCATTTAAAATATAAATTATATCTTTGCATTGTTGAAAGTTCAACAACCGGCCGGACGGGTTTCCGGAAAACAAAAAAATAACTGATATGAAAAAACGTGTATTATCTGTATTCGAAAGATTGGTTAAGTATGCCTTATCTAATGAGTTTCAGTTAAAAGCTATTTTGATTCTGTTTAGCTTATTGGGGCTTGTTTTTATCTGTACATCTTTCTATAATCCGGCTTTATTATTTTTGGCCTTGCCATGTATTATTACTGTGATTGCATGTATTAACGAACTAAATAAAAAATAATCATGAAAGAAAAAGAAATTAAGTCGCCGTTTTCATTAGAACAAAATGAAGATGAAGTATTTGAAATTTATCCGGGTATGACTGCGGAAGAAATGAAAGCTTTATTTTTCGATTCTACTGCATTGATAGAGCCGGGATACAAGCTGTTTCAACTCAATAGCAACGGGCAAAGGTATTATTATCTATTTGATGATACAGGAACACCGAAATTTTATCCCTCTGTAACTACGATTTTATCACAAACATTACCTAAATCGCCTTTTCTGATTAATTGGATTGCGGAGAAAGGTATAGAAGAAGCGGAAAGGTATAGAGACGAACGCGCAGCCTATGGTACATTTATGCACGCTGCGTTTGAGGAACTATTAATAAACCGTGTTTATGATTTAGACGGCTTAAAAGATAAACTAAAAGCGTATATAGAGAATAAAAGCCTTCCTAACGACTTTATTTATTATGCAGACCAACTTAAAAAAGATGTGTTAGCGTTTGCCCAATTTATAACGGATTATGATGTAAAGCCGTTAGCAGTGGAGATTGCTTTAGCGCATCCAATCGGTTACGCTGGCATGATTGATTTAGTTTGTACTATGTTAGTACGTCCAGGGAGTAATGAACGGATAAACGCAATAGTAGACTTTAAAAGCGGTCGGAAGGGTTTTTCTGAGGAAGCCGAAATACAGGCGCATTTATATAAAAAAATGTGGGAAGAAAATTATCCGGATACTTCAATAGAAAGAGTATATAATTTTAGTCCGAAAGACTGGCGCAAAAATCCTACTTACAATTTGAAAAATCAAACAGATAGCCCTAACGCCTTGAAAATTCCGGCATTATTAGAATTGGCTTCTATTGAAAACGAAAAGAAAGACAATGTTTTCACGGTCGTTAGTGGCGTTATTGATTTGGATTCAGATTCTAATTTGAATGAAAATATAACTTCCTTAACTTTATCTGATTTAGTGAAAAGCAAAAAATCAGATAAGAAAGAAATTGCACCCGAAAAGAATATTTCTAATATAGATGATGAAGAAAAAGAAAACAAGCCCAATAAACGCACAAAAAAGCCTTCTACGGCGGTAAAATCCAAAAAAGGAGCTACCATACGCAAAAAAGAAGAAAAGGCCGCAGAATCAAAAAAAAGAGAGAATAAACAAGTGATTAAAAAATTATTGAATGATAATTTAGAGATATGAGAAAGATAATAAGATATATACTTTCACTGATGCCGCATCGTGAAACAAAAGTTTCATATTTTGAGTATATACACGAAATTAATCCAAGCTGTAATGATGGATGGTATATAAAACAGATATGCCCGATGCGGAAGACTGATTATAACGGATATAGTAAGACTTATTTTTATGTTTTATTTGAAAGGGTTGTATATGGTAAGTGGGAGAATAAAAAAACAGATTCCGAAAACAAATAAACTTATATTCCCCCGAATAGGGTCTATTTGTGTAGGCTTGAAAAATGATAAAGGACTGCCGCAAAGTGTGGATTACTTTATAGCAAGGGGGAAATATGCAGGGCTATTTCACAAGGTATATGGAGATAGGCCGCAGACTATACAAATAATATTTCCGGATGATGAAGCGCAAAACGTATGTAATGAATCGTATGAATATAGAAACGACGCAGGAGCACGTGTAGCGTATGGCGATGGCGAGACGTTCCATGTTTGGGACGGTATGCAATACACAGCATTAAATGTGAATGAATATCCCGACTTAATGGAAAATGTATCTAAAAAGTATCCTAATAGACGCACAAGACGGGGAGATAATGGGTGGGATATAACACTAACTATGACTTTTATAATACCCTTAATAAAGGGAATCGCAGGAGTATGGACATTTGTAACAAAGGGAGCCGCCTCAACTATCCCCAATATACGCGATATTTTCGATGCCGTGTTATATGAAAGGGGATTTGTTCGGGGGGTTATATGGGATATGAATGTACAATTTTGTATATCGCAAAAGCCTGATACCCATTCACGGTACCCGGTTGTTTCAATAGTTCCAAATGAAAGCGATGAAAATATACAGAAAATAAAAGAATCATATAAACCATTTAAATTAATAGATAAATGAATATGGAAGAAAAAGAGTTTTTAAGAAATGAGAGTGTATACGTGAGAAGTAGCGCGGCCGGTAACCCGAATACATCCGGTGCCGTGTTGGCCGAA
>OOBB01000174.1_pt1 | contig 41907 bp, 39 predicted proteins | sample 1671661 | NCBI WGS metagenome assembly OOBB01 (sample SAMN06348179, study PRJEB24527) | human gut metagenome | biome: human gut; feature: ankylosing spondylitis patient; material: feces | host: Homo sapiens | place: China | collected 2015-10
CAGGGCGTCACTAACGAACGTGCTTTAACCCAGGGTGTCGCTTCGCTTGCCCTGGGCTATGTGCTCTATTGGGCTTTCAGCCCGCCCTTGCTAAATCCGAAACTTGAGTAACTTATTATATACAGATTTCTCTAATCTCCAATCTCCTAAAAAAATGAATAACCTTATTATACGTGCACTCACAGGTGCCGTCTTTGTGGCGGTGCTAGTGGGCTGCACGCTTTTTTCGTCAACTACGTTTGTGTTGCTCTTTGCCATTATTACGGGGTTGACCACTTGGGAATTTTCAGCCAACGTAAATCGTTATGCAGGAGCTTCGGTGAATAAGTTGATTAACTCGGTAGCTGCTGTTTATCTATTTATAGCCTTTGCTGGTTATTGCGCAGACTTTGTCCCTTCACGCGCTTTTGTCCCTTATCTCGTTTCAATCATTTACTTATTGGTAGGCGAACTCTATTTAAAAAAGGACGATCCACTTAAGAATTGGGGCTTTGCCTTTGCTTCACAGATGTACGTAGCTTTGGCCTTTAGTATGCTCAACGTATTAGCCTTCCAGTTCGATCCCTTTACCAATCGTACGCAATTTACTCCAATCATACCGCTCAGTGTGTTCCTCTTCTTATGGACAAGCGATACGGGAGCCTATTGTTGCGGTTCGTTGTTGCACAAACGTTTCCCCGCAAAGTTGTTTGAACGTATCTCGCCCAATAAGTCGTGGGTAGGCAGTATAGGCGGAGGCGTACTCTGTTTAGTAGTAGCAGCCGTGTTGTGGTACTTTAATCAAACATTATTGTCCTTGCCTGAATGGTTAGGATTAGGTCTTACCGTTTGCGTATTTGGCACGTGGGGGGACTTGGTCGAAAGCCTTTTCAAACGAAAGTTGGGCATTAAAGATAGTGGACGTATATTGCCAGGGCATGGAGGCATGCTCGACCGTTTTGACTCTTCGCTTTTAGCTATCCCCGCTACTGTACTTTATCTTTATACGATAGCAAACTTTTGAGGGTGGTTCTAAAAATTCTGTTTTTAGAGTTCTGCTATTCTGAAATGTGATTTGTACGCTATCGGAAGTGTATTTTTGAAAGTTTGTTCGGTCACATAGCCCGCTATGCTCCCTCACAAACTTTCAAAAATACACTTCCGATAGCGCACAAATCCCTATTTCAGAATTATTAGAACCACCCTTGAAAAAAAGAAGTATTCTGCACAGTTATGCTGAACGTTCGAATAATCAAGCGCAATCTCGTGCTGCGTATATCACTTATTGTATTGTTGTTGATAGGTGTGGTTAGTAGCATCACCTATGTAGTGGTGAGACGCCCCTTTGCTCAGAGCTATGAGTTGATAGATCAGTTAGGGGGAAACCTTTTCCCTTCAGCTATCTTGTCAGTGGCAACCACCAATACACAGGTTATACCGCCCATAGACGGAGTTTATGTAGGCAATCCTAAGTCGTGCATCGCTATTCGTCTAAAAAGTCAGCGCAGTAATAGCACGGTGCGGATAGAATTGGCCGAAACGCCTTTCTATGCTCGATCCGTGTCCACCTTTATCCTTCCAGAGAAGGGCAGAGAATACATCATCTATCCTGATATATTGTGGCGTTATGATGCTTTGCGCAATAATGAGCAGGCAGAGCCGATAAGTGTGGTGACGCAGGTGGAGGTGAATGGCAAGGACTTAGGACAGCAAGTGCGCACTTTTTCGGTGCGGAGCATAAATGAGTGTTTGTTGGGCTTTCATAAGCAGTTGGCAAATGGGAAGACTCGCTTCGTTAGTACGCGCGTGTTTTATGCAGCTTACGTCAATGAAGAAAATCCGCTGATTGACAAAGTGTTACGTGAAGCGTTGAATACACGCATTGTGCGTCGATTCTCGGGGTATCAAGGCAACGAGCAAATGGTTGACAAGCAAGTGTATGCCTTGTGGCATGTATTGCAGAAGCGCAATTTCCGTTACAGTTCGGTATCTTATTCCAGTTTGTCGAGTAATGTGGTTTATGCACAACGTGTGCGTACGTTTGAAGATGCACTTAATTCTTCACAGATCAACTGCGTTGATGGTAGTGTGTTATTTGCCTCTCTATTGCGTGCTATCAATATTACGCCTGTATTGGTACAAATGCCAGGCCACATGTTTGTGGGGTATTATACCGATTCCGCCAAAAAGAATATTACTTTCTTAGAAACTACGATGATAGGCGACGTAGACCTTGATGACTACTTCCCAGACGAAAAGTTAGATAGTTTAAAAACTGGTAAGTCGCAAGGGCAAATGTCGCGCTTGACGTTTGAGAAGTCGAAAGAATATGCACAACGCGAATATAATCGCGTGGCAGATAAAGTTCGCGCGAATAAGCCCGGCTACCTCATGGTTGAGATTAGTAAAAATGTGCGACGCGATGTGCAAAGTATCGGAAAGTGAAAAAAACTTGTGAGAGTGGGGTAGTGGAGAGACAGATTGGTAGTTTGTTCCTCATTCTCTTTGTTCTTAACGCTGCTTACACTACCTTTGCAACTTGTGAGTTTAACGTTTAAGTTGTTTTTTGAACATTACTTAAGATTATAAGATTGCAACGTTCGTTTCGCTAATGATCAACCTAACGCAACTTTATAACCTCATAACTTCCAAACTGAAAATCGAATAATTAGAATATTCCTATAAAGAAAATGCAGATTCTTAATAAGAAAACGTTTATTTTCGTCATTTTGCTATTGGCTTTGTTGCCCATTATGCTATTGCGCGACTTTACGCCCGATAATGAGTTGCGATACCTTAGCATAGCTGACGAAGCATTGCGCAATCACACATTCTTTGCCTTTACCAATCACGGTGTGGCATACGCTGACAAGCCCCCCTTTTACCTTTGGCTGGTAATGCTATTGCGTTGGGTGTTGGGGAGCCACCAAATGTGGGCACTCTCCTTATTATCACTTATTCCCGCAGGTGCTATTGCTTGCATTATGGATCGTTGGGCTGAGAAAGACTTGAATGTGCAGCAACGTCCTATTGCATTCCTCCTTCTGCTGAGTACAGGACTCTTCTTGGGAGCAGCACTCACCGTGCGTATGGACATGCTTATGTGTCTGTTCATCATTCTTGCCATGCGTTCCTTTTGGCGTATGCTCACGTCGTCTCCTCAGCAGTTGCACAAACAGCAGTGGCTCTTCGCCTTTTATACGTTTATGGCATTGTTCACCAAAGGCCCCTTTGGTGTACTCTTTCCCTTGCTCACAAGTATCGTATTTTTGCTCTATTTACGTCAGCCGCGCAAGCTCACATGGGTGTTAGGTTGGCGCACATGGGCAGTACTCTTGGCAGGTTGTGCCATTTGGTGGGGACTGACTTATGCAGAGGGCGGAGCAACGTATCTCAACAACTTGCTCTTTCATCAGACGGTTGATCGTGCTGTTAATGCTTTTCACCATAAGCGACCCTTCTATTATTACTTCATTTGCTTATGGTACTGTTTAGCACCATGGGCTATTTATGCTATCGTCTCACTCGTGCGCTCGCGGTTCAAAGATGCCAAAAGAAGTGTACTCTCCGATTACTATTTACTATCAGGCATTACGATTATTGTCGTGCTATCATGTGTTAGCAGCAAACTTCAAATTTATATGTTGCCAGCACTCCCCTTACTTATTTATGCTGCGGCTATGAATTTAAAGGAAGATAGTGATAGTACGTGGTGCAAAGTGTGCTTAGCCATTCCTGCAGCTATTTTCGCCTTAGTGTTGCCTGCGGTGATTGTTTATGCTCATATCATTACGACAACAGCGTTGCCCATTCCATTGATAGGATATGCAGCGGCAGCTGTTCTCAGTATTGGAGGCATTTATTCCTTGTATGTATTGTGTAAGCGAAAGAGTACGCATGCTACTTATCAATCTATTCGCGCTATAGCCTATACGCTCTTTGCTACTTTATTTGTGGGAGGTTTCGCGCTTATTCCCTTTGATAGTTATGTAGGCTACCGTTCACTTTGTAAGCGTACGCTTGAACTGTCCAACCAAACGGGTATAAAGCGCATCACGGGGTATAAATTAAAAAATGCAAGCGATATGGACGTCTATTTAGGACGCAGCGTCGATACTTGGCCACTCTGTGAAACGCCTGTCGATAGTCTTAATCGCCCCACCTTACTATTGGCACCCACCAATAAGTTAACTGACCTCAACTTACCGCAAGAAGAGGTTGAAACCGTTGGTAAATACTCGATTGTTATTATTAAATGATAGAGATATTATAGATATTACATACACCCAAAGATATGAATTCTACGACAAACTATAAACTTACGATTATTGTGCCTGTTTATAATGAAGAGGACAATGTTGACGCACTTGAGAAGCGCTTGAGCTCTTATCTACCACATGCGCTGATGAAGGCTTGCGTATTGTTTGTTAATGACGGGTCAAAGGACCGCAGTCTAACATTAATAAAGGAGTTGTGTCAGCGCAATGACGACTTTTACTATATCTCATTAGGTAAGAATAGTGGATTGAGTGCTGCAATGAAGGCCGGAATCGACGTTGCAGAGTCAGAATACGTAGGCTACATTGATGCTGACTTACAGACCGACCCAGAGGACTTCAACCTATTGCTCCAACACATTGAGGGACATGCACTTGCTATGGGCATTCGCGCCAAACGTAAGGATACGATCTTTAAGAAGTTACAGTCAAAGATAGCTAATGGCTTTCGTCGTATGATGACGAACGATGGAGTGCAAGACACAGGTTGTCCGCTTAAAGTCATTCGTACAGATTATGCCAAGCGCATTCCTTTCTTTACGGGATTACACCGTTTCTTGCCAGCCATGATTTTACTTCAAGAGGGGACGTTCGTTCAAGTGCCAGTGCGCCACTACCCACGTGTAGCGGGAGTTTCAAAATACCACTTATGGAATCGTCTTATCTCCCCGTTTGTTGACTGCTTTGCTTATCGTTGGATGCGCAAGCGCTACATTAATTATACGGTGGCTGAGAATAATTTGTAAGATGATTGTGTTTTATTAGAACCCCCTTCAACCCTTGAACGCTATATTTATCACCGCCATAGGTTTCTTGGCACAAGGCTTCTTCTCGGCTCGTATCTTAGTACAATGGATCATGTCAGAAAGGGCCAAGCGCGTACTATCTCCCTCCCTCTTTTGGGTGTTTAGTCTGATGGGCGCTTACTTATTGTGCCTATATGGCTGGCTTCGCAACGACTTTGCTATCGTATTCGGTCAGTTTATCTCTTACTATATTTACCTTTGGAATCTTAAAATAAAAGGGCTTTGGCAGAAAGTCCCCTTCCTATTACGTATAGTATTGCTTGTTACGCCGTTGGCCGCTATCGGTATGGTGGCCTCTAACGCTACGGAGTATGCACAACGTTTTCTTTACAACGATAGTGTACCCCTTTGGCTACTGCTATTTGGTTCAGCAGGTCAGTTTATCTTTACGATGCGCTTTGTTTACCAATGGTATTATTCACATCGCTTAGGAATGTCGAAACTGCCAGCTATGTTTTGGATACTGAGCCTTGTCGGTTCGCTTTCTATTGTAAGTTATGGCTTTATTCGCCACGACATAGTACTCATCATCGGACAGTCATTTGGACTTGTGGCCTACACTCGCAACCTATGCTTATTGGCAAAGGCCACCAAAGCCGATAGTGAACAGAGAAACAATAAGTAGGTATTCAAAATTAGTTTATATAATTATGTTCAGAATTAGTCGATATGCCTTGGCGCACCAATTCATATCAACTAATTTTGAACACCTACTAAAATAAAATGCTTAACTTACCATTAATATATAAAGTACTCGGCACGCTATTACAAATCGAAGCGGTGCTTATGGCCGTATGTTTCGGCATGAGCTTTTGGTTTAAGGAAAGTTCTCACCTGCCCTTTGGCCTTCCTACGCTCATTGCTTTTGCTATTGGTGCTTTACTTTTATTCTTTGGCCGTCATGCTGAAAATCGAATGGGCCGTCGCGACGGTTTCTTGATCGTTTCGCTTACGTGGATAGTCTTTTCGGTGATTGGTATGTTGCCCTTTCTGATCGGTGGTTATCAGCCACGCGTGGCAGCTGCCTTTTTTGAGACCATGTCAGGCTTTACGACAACAGGAGCTACAGCCTTTCAGGATGTCGACATTCTTCCTCGTTCTATCTTGCTATGGCGATGTATGACACACTGGATAGGAGGTATGGGTATCGTCTTCTTTACGATTGCCGTATTGCCTAACATCGGTGGTGGCGAGATGAAACTCTTCTCGGCCGAAGCCACAGGACTGAAAATAGGCAAGTTGCACCCACGTATAAGCACTACCGCACGTTGGATGTGGAGTCTTTATCTTCTACTCACCGTCACTTGTATGGTAGCCTACTTCTTAGGCGGCATGGACTTGTTCGACGCTATCTGTCATGGACTTTCTACGATTGGTACGGGAGGCTTCTCGACTCATACCGAAAGCATTGCATGGTTTCACTCCGAACGCATACAATGGATAGCTACCCTATTTATGTTTTTGGCCAGTATCAACTGTACCTTGCTCTATCTCTTCTTTATTAAAAGAAGGGTAAAGGAGGTATTTCATGACGACGAGTTACGTTGTTTCTTAGTTATCTTCTTTGTGGCAGTTTTCGCCATTGTGGGCATTCTGATGTATGCTGACCACATGGACTTTATGACAGCCTTGCGCTGTGCCTTCTTCAACACAGCCACTCTGCAAAGTACGACAGGATTTAGCGACGAGGACTTTATGAATTGGCACCCAACGATATGGCTCATACTGTCGTTTATCAGCATTGTTGGAGCTTGTGCAGGATCAACGAGTGGTGGGTTGAAGTGCATTCGTGTGCTCATGGTTTGGCGATTGACTAAGGCAGAGTTTAAGAAAATGCTTCACCCACATGCCGTTCTACCTGTGCGCATTAATAATAACACGATTACTTCACAGACAGCACGCACGGTGTTTGTATTCTTTGTTATATATTTCATACTCATCATGTTGTCCACTTTTGTAATGGTAGCGATGGGGTTATCTTTGCTCGATTCGTTCGGATTGGCTATCTCTTCCTTTAGTAATGTTGGTCCGAGTATAGGCCATTTGATTGGTCCGCTTGGTTCGTGGGGTGTACTGAACGATACAACGTTATGGATAAACTCTTTCTTAATGTTGGCTGGTCGCCTTGAGGTGTTCTCTCTCTTATTGCCACTTACACCAGCTTTCTGGCGAGATGAGTAACGTGTAAGCTGCAATTTGTCGAATAGAACAAGAATGAACATTAACGAAATAATTAACAAAAAAAATTAATGGCATAATTAATGTTCAATTAATGATAATTAATGTTCAAAACAACGCGCGAAGCGCACCTAAACTTAAACGTTAACTATTTATGTTATGCGCTTCGCGCGTTGTTTTGAACATTAATTATCATTAATTGAACATTAATTATGCCATTAATTTTTTTTGTTAATTATTTCATTAATGTTCATTCATGTTAAGTTTTTAAATTGCAGTTTACATTCTTGTGGCTTGAAAGACCCAAATAAAAGCCGTACATTTGCAAAGAGAAAATATACCAATATAAATAGTATGCTACCACAAGACCCTATGATGCTCTTTAGCGCAGTAAATATGAAGCTGCGCGATGAATACGATTCGCTTGATGCGCTTTGCGACGATATGAACGTTGACCGCAAACATTTAGAAGACACCCTCGCACAAGTAGGATTTGAATATAACGCTGAACAAAATAAGTTTTGGTAAATCCCCATGCAAAGAGCATATCATTTGCTAAAGAAGTTTCGCTTCACAGTGTTTTGCGTATTGCTCATTTGGTATTTATGCCTATTTCGCCCACCACGTATTCATACGTTTGATCATATTGCATTCTTTGACAAGTGGGTACACATGTCTATGTATTTAGGTACGTGTAGCGTATTTTGGGTAGAATACCTTCGCAGTCATTGTCATTGGAGCAAGGTGCGTTTGTCCCTATTGGCCATTATTTGTCCCATTGTGATGAGTGGGGTAATAGAGTTGGCACAGGAATATCTTACCACCTATCGTTCGGGCGATTGGGTTGACTTTGTCGCCAATAGCACGGGCGTACTCCTTGCCCTTGTTGTGTTGTGGGCGCTCAAGAGGGTGCGTCCTAAGTGGCTTATAAAATAGACATTTCATGCTTTTACACATACGAATATCTGATACAGACATTTGCTTTGCACATTACGAAAAGACGGGTACCCCTGAGTTTCAGTTTCAGCCCTATCACGTGCGTCCACAAGCCTCGCTTACTGTTAACCTTCGTTTAGCGATGCAACAAGTAGCCTTGCTGCAACAACAATATGAGCGCGTCGAGGTGTATGTCAATGCTCCCGTCACTCCTATTCCTTTGGTTGAGTTTCAAGAGGAAGATGTCGAAACGACCTATAACTTTTGTTTTTCGCCAGATGAGAAGCGCCGCATCTTTTACGACACTGTACCCGCCTCCAATGTGGTATTCCTTTTTGCCTTGGCCGAGAGTACTTGTCACACGTTAGAAGAGGTGTTTGGCGAAGTACGTTACACCTCAGCTCTCACCCCCGTTGTGCAGCACTTCGCTCAGAAGGGATTGGCCACGACCAATGACCGACGTCTGTTTGTCTACACGCATGATGGCGTAATAGATGTGATGGTGTTGGACGATAGTCGTTTGGTAATGCTCAACACCTACAACGTCCGCACCCTTACCGATGTTGACTACTACGTATTTAATTTAGCGCGCCACTTAGCGCTCAATATGAACGAAACCCCTATCTTCGTTGCGGGTATTCCTTCCTTGCGCAACCCCGTTATTGACGAGTTGCAGAAGTATGCAGCACGCGTTTACCCTGTCAATCCTTCGGCTGAGTTTAACCGCAGCATCGTTTCTACCACTGAAGGCGTTCCATACGACTTGATGTGCGCAGTTCTGAGGTCATAAAATATTTAATGACGAATGTGCAAATGCCTGTTTAATGTGTAAATGCCTGTTTAATGTGCAAATGTGCAAATGTGTAAATGTGCAAATGGTCGCCTTTACTTGCACTTTTCCACAAACGCAGCAAAAGAAAGCGACCATTTGCACATTTGCACATTCTCACATTTGCACATTAAATAAGCATTCTCACATTTGCACATTAACCCAATCTTTCTTCCCTATGCGAATAATAACTGGAAAATATAAAGGACGCCACTTTGAAGTGCCACGCACGTTTAAGGCGCGTCCTACTACCGACTTTGCCAAAGAAAATCTCTTCAATGTATTGCGCGCTTACGTCGACTTTGAAGACGTTACTGCGCTCGACCTCTTTGGCGGTACGGGCAGCATATCGCTCGAACTCGTTTCGCGAGGTTGCCAACGTGTTACTACTATCGAAAAAGATCGCAAACACTTTGCCTTCATTCAGCAGTGCCAACGCACGCTGGGCGATGAGGCTTGGTTGCCCATGTGTGGCGATGCCTTGCGCTTTATCGAACGCTGCAAGGAGTCGTTCGACCTCGTCTTTGCCGACCCTCCTTATGCACTCCCCGAATTAGGCGAACTCCCCGATCGCGTAATGAACTCGGCCTTGGTCAAAGAAGGTGGACTCTTCGTACTCGAACACGGCAAGACTTACGACTTCTCCTCTCGCCCCGACTTCGTAGAACATCGCGCCTACGGCAGTGTCAATTTCAGTTTCTTCCGCAAGGCAACGGAAGAAGAACCTACAACAGCAGAATAATCATCTTTTAAAACAGTTACATATAACATGAAGCACATTACAAAACTATTTTCAGCGCTCTGCCTCATGGCTTCTGCTACGCTCACGGCTAATGCCCAGTTGCAGTTAGTAAACGAGGTAAAGGCAAATGCTGAAAACGAGCCTGCACCGGTTCACCCCGTGCCCTCGCCGCGCCAACTCAAGTGGCAATACACAGAGTTTTATGCCTTCTTCCACTACGGCATGAATACCTATACGGGTAATGAGTGGGGCTATGGCAATGAAAACGAAAGCCAATTTGCTCCCACCGCAGTGCCCGACCCCGAGCAATGGCTCAAAGCCGTAAAGGCGGCTGGTATGAAGGGCGGCATTGCCGTTGTTAAACACCACGATGGCTTCTGCCTTTGGCCTACTGCCACTACGACACACAACGTCACTTCGTCAAGCAATGCCAATGCTAAAAAGACCAACATTCCGCGCGACTTCGCTGCCGCAGCTAAGAAGTTGGGTATGAAGTACGGATTCTACGTTTCACCTTGGGACCGCAACAATGCACAATATGGTAAGGACTCTTACGTAAAGGACGTATTCCTCCGTCAGTGTGCAGAGTTGGCAGCTTATGGCACCGACCAATTTGAAATGTGGTTTGACGGTGCCAATGGTGGCGACGGTTATTATGGTGGAGAAGGCGGCACTCGAAACATTGACCGCGCGACTTACTACGACGTGCCTAACTTACGTGATACCGTTCACAAGGTGTGTCCTGATTGCGTACTTTGGGGCGTAGGTGGTGAAAGCCGCTGGATTGGTAATGAAGAGGGCTGGGCTGGCGAAACCAACTGGAGTCCTGAAGAATATGGCTATGCTGCCGAGAAGAATGGTATGTATGGCACGCAGAACGGTTGGGTGTGGGAACCTGGCGAGAGTGATGCTAAACTCACTACTGGCGGTTGGTTTTGGCATGCAGGCGAAGGTGTATTGAGCAACGAGCGCCTCTTCCAGATGTATCTCGAAACGGTAGGTCGCAATGCTACTCTCATTCTCAATTGCCCACCTGACAAGAGCGGTAAGTTGCCTACTGCTACTGTGAATGCACTCAAAACGTTTGGCGAAACGCTCAAGAAGCGTTTAGGAGGTACCAACTACGCAACAACGGCAGAGATCACTGCCAGCGAAACACGTGATGCTGGTACAGGTCGCAACTTCGACGTGGCTAATATCATCGATGGTGATTCGCTCACTTATTGGGCAACTAATGACGGGGTGAAGAGTGCCAGCCTTACCTTTAAGTGGAACGAGGTACAGCCCCTTCGCTACGTGGTATTGCAAGAGCATATCAAGCTTGGCCAACGCGTAAAATCGTTTACGATCGAAACGAGCAATGACGGCAAGTCATGGACTAAGCGTGGCGGCAACATCACCACTTCTACGATTGGTTACAAGCGCATCATTCCGCTTAACGGTAGCACGCAGAGCAGCTATCCTGCCAATCCTAACAAGGTGAAGTACTTGCGTGTAACTATCAATGATAGCAAGGCTTGTCCTACACTCGAAAACGTAGCTATTTTCTAACACCAAACGAATCTTTACAATGAATACAAAATATTTCGCGCTTGCAGCATTGGCCCTGCCAATGAACTTAATGGCGCAAACAACTAAGGTGGACTTTGAAGACGCTGCTGGCTACAAGTCGGTGGGCGTTTACGACACCTGGGAGGAATCTCCCTTCCGCACGGGCGAACTCAAGGGTAATGCGGCTGTTATTGACAACTTCTTGCCTACTACTAATGACAATGGTGACGTAGTAAACGACTCAAAGAAAATCGTTGGCGTACAGCGTTCACGCTTTGGTAGCAACACGTTTGGTGTGCGCGTTGACCTCAAGACTCCCTTCGATCTTACTCCCGAATACGTTTACGTTCACGTCAAGATGTATAAGCCTCTTGAGGGCCGTGTTATGTTAGTCGGCTTGGGCAAGCGCCCCGATCGTGCTGGCCAAAGCAACGATGTGGAGCAAGTATGGGTTTATTCTTCTAACAGTACTGTAGCCAACCAATGGTTTGATGCCGTATTTCCTATCAAAGCATGCAATGGCGTACAGATACATAGCCTCGTCGTTGTGTCTGATGTCAACTCTCCACAGGAGATGACAAGCGACTATGCCGCCTATATTGACGACATTGAAGTGAACAATAGTGCAGAACCGCGTATCAAGGTGGCTTCTTACTATGGCTTAAATTACGACAAGGAAACGGCTGTCGATAAGTCCGAACGCTATGTGAAGGCTATCACGCTCCAGCCTAATGGCGCAACGAAGCAGTCTATCAGTGTAGGGTCTGTCAGTCCGCAGCTCATTTATCGCGATGTAACTGATCATGCGTTCACGGCCAAGGCTGGTCAGACAGTCACTCCTTCTATCGACTATCAAGGTGGTGGTTGGATGAATGGTTTTGTTTACCTCGACAAGGGCGACGATGGACAGTTCGACGCTTCATTCGATGAGTCTACTCATAAGGCTACTAAGGGTTGCGACCTCGTAAGCTATTACTATCTCGAAATGGTAGAGAACCAAAGTGGTTATAAGTATGACGGCACAGCTTTGAGTGGTAACGACCGCAACAACCTTAGCACGCCGGCCTTTACCCTTCCCTCTGACCTCCAACCTGGTTTCTATCGTATGCGTTACAAGGTAGACTGGGGTAACCTCGACCCTGCAGGCCGTAATACGACGACCAATAGCATTAAGTCGAATGGTGGCTTCATTGTTGATACGCGCTTGAACGTTCATACGGATAAGGTAAGCCTCTCTGCTGCCAGCCGTAATGGTTTTATCACTTTGGAAGACGGCACGGAACTCGTTAGCTATCAGACTGACTTTGGTAAGGCTGTAAAGATTAAGGCTACTCCTGCCAATGGCTTTGAGATTGACTCTTTGGTTATCAGCCACGGCTACAACCTCACGGGCAATCAATACAATAAGTATGGCACGAAGCAGTATGACGAGTATATCGTCCGTGCTTCCGACTTCAATGCTGACGGCACTTTCACCATTCCTGCTCGAATCATTGACGGTGAGGTGAGCATCGATGGTCAGTTCCGTAGTACAACGGGTATTACCAATAATCAAGCTGATGCTAAGAAGCTAAATTTTAAAATTGCGGCTGAGAAACTTTATCTCAGTACAACCCAACCCACTCATGTGTTGTTGGTTGATGATCAAGGCCGCGTAATTTTTAATGACATGGTGAATGGTAAGCGCACCCTTCGTCTGCACAAAGGGGTATACGTATTGAACGATGAGAAGATTTTAGTGGACTAAACATCTATCGTCACGAATAAATAGATAAGTGGCAGTAAGCATTGAAGCTTACTGCCACTTATCGTTTGTAGAAATGAATGGAAGACAGCAATTTGGGCCTAACGAGAATGAATATTAACGAAAAAATTAATGAAATAATTAATGTTCAATTAATGATAATTAATGTTCAAAACAAAGCGCGAAGCGCGCCTAATTTTAAACGTTAACTATTTATGTTATGCGCTTCGCGCTTTGTTTTGAACATTAATTATCATTAATTGAACATTAATTATTTCATTAATTTTTTCGTTAATGTTCATTCTCGTTAGGCAGATAAATTGCAGTTTATCTTCTTGTCATAGGCGTGGGATTATCTCTGTTTGGGGCATTATCGTCATAACATTTCGCATTGGCAAAAAAAATACCGAATTCGCGTTTCACAACGCAAATTCGGTTCACAGAACTTATATAGAGATGAAAAAACTATCTTTTTATTTGACTAAGTAACGATTGTTCGTTCCTTAAATCTGTTGCAAATTTAGTGACACTTTTTGCAATTACCAAATGTTTCCAAAGTTTTTTTATTAGAAAGTTGAATTTCTATGATTTTTTGACCAATTGAATGCCTTTATCTGTAATTATAACCACTCTGTTTTTGTAGAGAGTGCCCAAGGCGCGTTTGAACGTCTTCTTGCTAACACCGAAGCGTTCTTGAAGTTCTTCAGGTGAGGAATGGTCAGAGTAGGGGAGGAAGCCCCCTTCTTGCTGAAGTTCATCGTAGAGTTGGTCAGCAAAGTCGCGGAAGCGGCCCTTGCCAATGCGTTGGAGTGAAAGGTCGAGTTTCCCGTCAGGGCGAACGTTCACCACCGTGGCCGATAGCACGTCGCCAGCGTGTGGCTCGTTTTCGAATATTTGGTCATCATAGATGAGTCCTGGACAGCGATTATCTGCAATTACTTTAAATCCTAAGGGGGTCTTCTGTTGGATAATAATCTCTACCTCTTGTCCGCGGTGGTAGTCATTGCGGTTGGCGGGTTGTAGGTAGCGTTCTACTTTGGCAGAAGCCACGATGCGTTGTGTCTCTTCGTCAATGTGAATGTGTACCAAGTAGCTGCGTCCTTGTTGCATAGGCAACTTCTGTTCGCGGAACGGAACGAAGAGGTCCTTCATCAGTCCCCAATTCAAGAATGCACCATACTCGTTTACCCAAGCCACCTCTAAGAAAGCAAAGTCGCCAACGCGGGCCAAGGGCGTTTCGAGTGTGCCCACTAATCGTTCGCTTTGGTCAAGGTAAACGAATACGTTTACCTCCGTTCCAAGATGCATATTGCGTTTTACGTAGTTCTTAGGCATCAATATTTCGCCCAACTCGCCTCCGTCAAGGTAGGCACCATGGTCAGAGAATCGGGTAATGCGTAGCGTATTGTAATCGCCAAGTTTAATCATACGGCAGAAGGAGTTTGGTTGTTATTATCGGGTTGGTAGACACGTCCGTCGAGTAGGTGGATCGTACGGTCGGTCAGTGTGGCCAATTCTTCATCGTGCGTAACGATGACGAAGGTCTGTCCTAATTCATCGCGTAGTCTAAAGAAGAGTTGGTGCAATTCTTGTTTGTTGTGTGTATCAAGACTTCCAGAAGGCTCGTCGGCCAAAATGACATCAGGCTTATTCATCAAGGCGCGTGCTACAGCTACGCGTTGTTTCTCACCTCCTGAGAGTTCAGCAGGCTTGTGCTCTGCGCGGTTGGCGAGTCCCATGAAGTCAAGCAACTCAAGGGCACGCTTTTTATTCTCGCTATTGCTGTGTCGGGCTATCATGCCGGGTATCATCACGTTCTCAAGTGCTGAAAACTCGGGTAATAGTTGGTGAAACTGAAATACGAAACCTAAGTGTTCGCAGCGAAACTGTGAGAGTTTGTTGCTTGATAGTTTGAGAATGTCTTGTCCTGCTATCTCGATGCTCCCCGTGTCGGGGCGGCAGATGGTGCCCATGATTTGGAGCAATGTAGTTTTGCCCGCACCGCTTGGCCCCACGATACTCACTACCTCGTGTGGCTCAATGTTGAGGTCGATGCCTTTGAGCACTTCCAATTGCCCGAAAGACTTATGTATGTTGTGAAGGGAAATCATTGTTCAATGTGCAAATGTGCTAATGTGTAAATATGCTAATGTGTTAATGTGCTAATGTGTAAATATGCTAATGTGCTAATGTGTATTATTGATGCGTATTAAAAAAGGCACACAGGCAACGAAGCCAGTGTGCCATTCTTTATGTGTGTCGCGTTTGACAACGAATGTTACTTTTTAGTAGTTGAAGCGGCTGCGGGGGTTACGCCGAGTTTCTTCATGATAGCTGAAGTAACTTCAGTGCTGAGAGTCTCGTTGATAACGATACCAGCTTGTTGTGAAGCTGTCTTGTCAACGATGTAAACGTAGCCACCTTCTTGAGCAACAGTATTAACAGCGTTCATTACCTTTTGCATAATGGGCTGCATCTTCTTCTGTTGTTCCTTTTGGAAGTTGTCAGTGTTGTCTTGCTGAGCTTGTTGTAAACGAGTGTACATGTCTTGCAACTCTTGTTGATGACGCTCTTTGATGTTAGCGGGAGTGGCATCTGTATCCTCCTTTTGGTACTTTTCAGCCTTAGTTTGGAGTTCCTTTTGCATGCCTTCGATCTCGGTCTGGTACTGCTTATAGATACCTTCGAGTTCAGTTTGTGCTGTCTTGTATTCGGGCATAGCCTGCATAATGGCAGCATAGTCAAAGTGTGCGAACTTTTGAGCGCAGAGGCTCAAGGGTGCTACGAAAAGCACCAACATCAATAATTTCTTAAGCATTTTTGTTGTTATGTGTTATTTTCTAATTTATGGCAAAGGTAAGGCTTGGCCTAAAAACTGCAAAACTATTTCGTAAAAAAATGAGTTATCCTACGTTAAAATGTAACTTCAATGGCATTGAAAGTATGGATAGATGAATAGTTTTATAAAAATACGAGCCGTGCGAATCACTTCGAACGGCTCGTCATGCTCTTAGTTAATACGTAAGTTTCGTTGGCAGTGAAACCAGTTCGCTTAGCAGTAGCGAACTTTAAGAGGTCGCTATTCCTTAATCCGTATCACCATATTCGTAATAATAGCGGTAAGTCCGCCTGTAGTGATGCCAGAAGAGAAGATGCTTTGTAGACTATCGGGTAGTTGTTTCAAAATATCGGGCACCATTTCCACACTTAGCCCCATAGCAAAGCTAATGGCCATTACAAGTGTAGCCTTGCGATTGATTGTTTGTGAGGCAATGATACGTATACCAGCTGCGGCCACCGTGCCAAACATGAGCAAGGTGGCACCTCCCAAGACGGGAGCAGGCATCAGAGAGAATACATTACCAATAGCAGGGAACACTCCTAAAATGATGAGCAAAGCTGCAATGAAATAGCCTACATAGCGGCTTGCTACTCCCGTGAGCTGTATCATTCCATTGTTCTGCGCAAAGATGCTATTGGGAAATGAAGAGAAAAACAGACCAGCTATCATAGAGTTAAAGCCGTCAGCTAAGATACCACCTTCGGCGCGTTGAATAAACGTTTCTCCTTCAACTGGTTCCTCCGAAATGAGTGAATTGGCGGTAATGTCACCATACGCTTCAATTGAAGTGATGAGGTAAACGAGGCCCAATCCTAATATAGATGAGAAATCAAACGAAAGTCCGTACTTAAAAGGTTGTGGATAATTAATTCCTGCATAGCTCTGTATCGAGCTAAAGTCAACCATGCCCAACCACCATGATACAGCATAACCTACTATCAAACCGATAACGATTGACCCCATGCGCAAGAAGCGATTGCTGCTGCGATTAAAGATGATGATGAGCACTAACACCATGAGGGCAATGCCTATGTTTTGAAGTGAACCAAAGTCGGGAGCGGAGGCGTTGCCACCACCGCAAGAAATTATGCCCACCTTGATAAGGCTCATTCCAATCAGCGTAACAACGATGCCACTGACAAGAGGCGTGATGATACGACGTGCATATTTTAGTATGCGGCTGACAAACATCTCAACTACTGAACCTGCTACCGTAGCACCAAATATGGCTGGTAATCCACCTGCAAGGCCGGCTGTGATAATTGGACCGATAAACGAAAAACTGGTGCCTTGAATACACAACAAGCCACAACCGATTTTACCTAATCGACGACACTGAATGAACGTTGCTACACCCGACACCATGAGCGACATACTAACCAAGAAACTTGTCGTCTCTTGATCTAATTGTATGGCGTTGGCGATAATGAGCGGGGGAGTAATAATGGCTACAAAGATAGCCAACAAGTGTTGCAGTGCGGCAAAGAGAGTTTCGCGCAAGGGGGGGCGATCGTTCAAGCCATATATGAGGCCATTGGGCTTAGTACTATTAGCTTGTGTAGTCTGAGAAGTCTTATCTGTCGTACCCATCTTCTTTTATCTTGATTTCACAGTTGTCAAGGCTTTCAATAATAGCCAAGGATTCTACATGAATGCCCATGCTACGCAACTCGTCTCCACCATGTTGGAAGGCTTTCTCTATCAAGAAGCCCATGCCCTTGAGTTCTGCACCAGCTTGTTGTATGAGGTCGATGATGCCTTTAGCTGCGTTACCATTAGCCAAGAAGTCATCGATGAACAATACCTTGTCGCCTTTGCACAAGTAGTCACTGCTCACACATACGTCGTATGAACGTTGTTTGGTGAACGAAAAGACTTTGGTAGCCAACATGCGTTCCATCGTACTGGGGGTCTTTTTCTTAGCAAAAACGACAGGGAGTTCGAGTAAATAGCCCACCATAATAGCAGGAGCTATGCCACTGGCTTCAACCGTTATAATCTTGTTGATGTCAGTACTAGCAAAGCGGCGCACAAACTCTACGGCCATAGATTTCATCAAGATAGGGTCCATCTGATGATTAATAAAGTTGTCTACTTTCAAAATGCCTCCTTCAAAGCATTTTCCGTCACGAAGAATACGTTCTTTTAGGGCTTTCATATAGTTGATTTTGATGTTTTTAGGAGATGGGATGGGTAGAATGCAGTTGTGCGAATGTGTAAAATGAGAGATTTACACATTCGCACACCATTTAGCAGCGTATGCCTTTATCGGTGCACACGCACTTCAATACCTTGACGGCTTAATTCTTTCACGGCCTTATCGATGGCCTCATAATGCTCAGGTGCAATGCCCAACTTAGGCAAGTCGAGCGTGGGTAATGCATCATCAGAGTGAAGCTTTTCTTCAGCTACAGGACCCAAAATCATGCCCACGCATGACGTGTTGTTAGTAATAGGGTCAATCAAGATGAAAGCCCCCGTTGGCTTATTGTCCTTATAAGCATCGAAGAAGAGTTCCTTTGAAGTTACAATTACGGCACGGCCGATCTCGTTGAGTTCGAGGTGATCTACCTCACTCTTATCGAGCGTGTTGATGTCTACTTTATAAGCAAAGTGGTCAATGCGGCATCGGCTTGTATTAGTCGTTTGTTTCAGATAGAACGACTTATTAACGTCCATCGGTTGTTCGTCCATCCATACCAACATGGCCTCAAAGTGACGACCTATGTTTGGCACGTTATCAGGGTGAACCAACATTTCGCCACGTGAGATGTCTATTTCGTCCTCTAATTGCAACGTTACGCATTGAGGGGGAAAAGCGTAGTCTAAGTCACCGTCGTAAGTCACGATGCGCTTTACGTGGCTGCGTTTGCCTGAAGGAAGAGCCATTACCTCATCGCCTTTACGCACTACACCGCTTGCAATCTTTCCGCAGAAGCCGCGGAAGTTGAGGTCGGGGCGTAACACGTATTGCACGGGGTAACGGAAATCCTTGAGATTATGGTCATTGCCAATATGAACTGTTTCCAAGAACTCAAGCAAAGCCGGACCATTATACCAAGGAGTGCGCTCACTGCGTTCAACTACGTTGTCACCCTGAAGGGCAGAAAGGGGAATGCAGCGCACGTCAGGAATGTCGAACGTTTTGATAAAATCTTCAAAGTCCGACACAATCTTATTATAAACATTCTCGTCGAAGTCAACGAGGTCCATTTTATTAACGGCCAGCACCAAGTGCTTAATGCCAAGCAGAGAGCACAAGAAAGTATGGCGGCGCGTCTGCGTAATCACGCCCGTACGTGCATCAACCAAGATGATTGCGAGGTTAGCTGTTGATCCACCCGTAATCATATTGCGTGTATACTGTTCGTGTCCCGGAGTGTCGGCAATGATAAACTTACGTTTATTGGTAGAAAAGTAACGATAGGCCACATCGATCGTGATACCCTGTTCGCGTTCAGCTTTTAAGCCATCGCACAATAAGGCATAGTCAATCTGTCCTGCCCCCGCATTACCCACACGTTGTGAGTCGCGTTCGAGTGCAGAAAGTTGGTCTTCATAAAGTTTCTTAGAGTCGAAGAGCAAACGGCCGATAAGGGTAGACTTACCGTCGTCTACAGAACCAGCTGTAAGCAATCGCAGCAAGTCTTTCTTTTCGTCTTGGTCAAGATATTCCTCAATAGAGAGTCGGCGACCATTTACTACCATGCTCTCTTCATTCGGATTATTGTGATTTGTCGTATTATCTGTCATGACATTCTTAAATTTAGATGCAAAGATACTGCAAGGCGAGCGCAATGCAAAATGAAAGGCAGAAAACTTTCATTTTGCATTGCCGAGCCGCCGCGTATCTTATTTAAAGATACTGCAAGGTGTACAAAATGAAAGGCTGAAAAACTGCACTGTTAGATAAATAGATATTTACCCTTTCCCCTTCGTGCGCCATATATTAATGGTTTTTTGCCGAGCACGTATAATGCTGGCCTTGTATACACCACAAGTGGTTATCAAATAGATAAAAGCTTGCACCCAAAGCATGTACCAATCGTGCTTTACATCGCCTAAATCAGCTCCCATATTGTTGATGGCTACGAAACCATTAATGCCAAACGTGGAAGGGAAGATGTAGCTCACGGCCTTCCACCCTGCGGGTATAGCACTGCCTGGCCACGAAAGGCCAGAGATGAAAAGCAAGGGAACAGATGTGAAGACGATTAACATGATACACATTTCGCGATGACGCACAAAGGCACTCACCATCATACTGAATAAGATGCAGGCTATCAAGTAAGGTGTAATGAATAGGAGTATGTCCCAAGGATTGCCTATCTGATTTAGTCGGAAAAGGTGAGGCACAATGGCTAACACATATACGCTAAGGGGGATGTACACCAATAAATAAGCGAAACCTTTGCCAAACACGATACGCAACAGTCCGCGATTGTGGCGCTCAACGGGTACAAGATTGCGAAAAGCATTGTGTTCGCGTGCTGTACCTGCTGCCATGCCTATGCCCAATAAGAGGGTTTGCTGAATGATAAGCATCAAGACGGCAGGAATGAGGAAGGTGGCAAATCCGTTTTGTGGATTATAGAGCGACACTTCTTCATACTGTATGGGGTGTTCGGCTACGAGGTCTTGCTGTGCCGTCGTACCCCCCGCGCGTTTTACCTTGATATCGGCATTCATGGCCAAACTGACATTGGTATTGGCCGTGAGTACACTCTTATAATAGAGCATGCCGCTCATGTCGGCAAAAGCACTTACATACACCTGTTCGCCTTTGTTGAGTCGGTCAGTAAAGTCGCGCGGAATATTGACGGCACCATAAGCCTCACGGTGCTTTATCAGACTTTTGGCCTCACTCATATTGGCACAATAAGAGACTATCTTTACATCGGGCGAGGCATCAAGATGACGCAAATACGTACGGCTTTGTGTTGATCGACAATTGTCGACCACAGCAATAGGCACTTCGCGCACCACCTCGTTGGTGTAAATAAACGTGTAGAGTAGGGGATAACCTAAAGGCACGAGAAAGAAGAAGATGATAACGCCCTTATCGCGGAGTATCGTCTTCAACTCTTCACGGAATATGTAGTTAAAGTCGGAAAGTGACTGTCGGAAGTTGAACATAGTACGAGTTATTTAATGTGTGAATGTGCCGGAAATGTGCTGGAAATGTGCTAGAAATGTGCGGGAAATGTGCGGGAAATGTGCAAATGTGAGAATGTGCAAATGTGCAAATTGTTACCTTTTCTTGCTATTTTTAAAGAACAACTGCGCAAACAAAGGCTACCATTTGTACATTCTCACATTTGCACATTCTCACATTTGCCCATTTGCACATTAACGAAGCATTTGCACATTTGCACATTCTCACATTTGCACATTTTCTACGGTTCATAAGCATACGTTTTCATTACCTTCTTCAATCGGCCTAAGAAGGGAATGGGCAACACCATAAAGCCTATCATGCCTAATACGAAGGGCCAAGCATTGGCTAAAAGGTAACCGTCAAGCGCACTATTGACATACAACAGATAGTAATGGCGCAAGGGAAAAAGGTATGACAGACCTTGCAATATGGGGTGCATGGCCATTACGGGGAACGACATGCCTGATATGCTGAACGAGATAACGCCCCAAAGGGAAGCAAACGATAGTCCCATACGCAAGGTGGGCAACATGGTAAACATAAACACGCCTAATCCTTGACAAGCCAAGACGAATAGTGCCATGACGCACCACATACGTGGTATGCCGCAGTTGCAGGGGAAGTGTAAATAGCCATAAAGCAGCAATACGTACAACGTACCCATTAATAGAAAGACTATGGTATGGGGCAAGAGTTTTGTAGTGAGCGCTACAATGATAGAGTCATTGGACGAAGCCATGAGTTCATCGGCCGTGTCGAACTTCAACTCTGAGCCTAAACTATACACCGTCACCATAAAGATGAAGATGCCTAACATACCCGGTATGATAATGTTCGACAAGTAAATGTTATAGTTCAGCCAAGGATTGCCCACGGCATGCATATCAATTACAATAGGTTGTAAGTAAGCCATCGCCTGTCCTTCGGTAGCCCCTTTGGCATAAAGTACCGTGCGCGAAGCTGCTCCGGAGGCCAACTCCGACATCATACGCATATCACGATACAGCAACGAACCGGCTACGAGGTAAGAGTAGTTGGTATAGAATGATACCATAGGAACGCGTTGCAACTGTGCTTGTTTGGTTGTGCCATGCGGTATGAGGTAGAAACCATAGATGTCTCCTTTCTGTACGGCACGGCGCGCTTCGGTCACGTTAGGATATTCATGTGTGATGTCGCTCATCTGAAAGGCATCTAAGTTGCGTGCCAAGTTGCGCGTAGTGGTGGTATGGTCTTCATCTACCAGTCCCATAGGCAAACTCTCCGGCAAGCCCTGTCGCATCAGCGAAGTGAAGAAGTAGTAGCAGAAGAGTGGAGCCAACACCATACAAAATAGGTAGATGGGGTGTGCAGCAATGCGTTTCCACTCTCTACTCAATATTCCACCATTCATAATAAGTAGCTCTTCAAAATTAGTTTATATTTAGATGTTCCCAATTAGCTTATATCAAAAGTCCTCTCCCCAGCGCATCTTGTTCTTTGGTTCAAGCTGCATCCCATAGTTCTCTTTTGATATAAACTAAATTCGAACACCTACTTTTACAGAACGTATTTATTTGGTTTCAGGGGCAAGAATTACACTCATGCCAGGACGTAAGCCTTCTACTTTCTGTACGGGTGAGGCTTTTACTTCAAATGTCTTCATATCGAATTGACCAGTCGTCTTTGTAGCCTTCCATGCGGCATACGAACCGAGGTCTTTCATATAATACACCTTGAGCGTTACCTCCTTATTATTCAAAGCAGGAATGGTAGCCTTGAAGGTTTGATTCATCTTGAAGTTAGCCAAATGGTCTTCGCGAATGCTGAAGGTGACCCACATATCGTTCATCAAGGCTATGTTCATAATCGGTGCGCCCGTACCTACTAACTCACCGATTTGAGGGAAAATGTCTGTAACTTCGCCGTCAGCCGAAGCCACTAAGACGGTCTCTTTGATATAAGAGTTTACCTCGCTTACGGCACCCTTTGCACGATTGACCAAAGCGGCAGCGGCCTCTTTGTCTTCACGTTCTGCTCCATTCTTCGCCATGTCGTATTGTGACTTGGCAGCACGTTCTGTGGCAATGGCGGCATTGCGTTGTGCCGTTACTTCGTCTAATTTTTGAGCCGTCATAACGCCTTGATCATAAAGGCGCTTCACGCGAGTGTAAGACTTCTCGGCTATGTCGACACCCGCCTTTGCCTTTTGCCACATTTCGTAAGCACCAGCTATTTGCTCTTGGCGAGCCCCCTTTTCAGCCTTACGATTTTGAGCTGCTGCAGCGTCCTCCGCAGCTTGTGCTTGGGCAAGTTTAGCATTCACTTCGGGTGCTTCCAATATAGCCAAAGTGTCACCAGCATGTACGTAGTCACCTTCTTTGACCATATACTTGAGCACGCGTCCTGGCACTTTGCTCGAAACGCGATATTCTGTCACATCGGCCTGTCCTTGAATGGTGTCAGGTTCATTGTCAAAGGCATACAGACTACCTATAATTACTAATATGATAATGCCCGCCATAATCAAGATAGCAGGAATAAAGTTTGCTTTCTGTCGCATGGAAGAGATGAGTTTATATGTTTAATGAGTTTATAAGTTTAATAAGTTTAATGAGAATACCCAGCAATAATAGACGACCATTCTCACATTAATTATTGTCCCAACGCCTTGTTATAAGCGGCACGGCTGAGCTTAATGTCAATTTGTGCGTCAATCTTGTCACTATGTGCTTGCAACCAAGCGGTTTGGGCTGCGAGTAGGTCGGAAGTGGTCGTTACGCCTTCTTTAAAACCTACTTGTGCGGTGCGAAGGTTCTCTTCGGCCTTATCTAAGTTTTTAAGACTAAGCGTGAGTTTTCGATTGGCTTCGTTTACGCGAAAGGCCTCTTGGTTGACTTGTAACTCAATTTTCTCTTTCGCCTCATCGGTTTTGAGTGCTGCCATTGAAGCCTCGGCACGTGCGGCACGCACTTTATACTTCGTTTCGCCCCAATTCCAGACAGGTACCTTTAGCATAACCCCAACGGCCCAAGTACCACGAAACTTCTTCTCAAAACTATTAAACACGTTAGGGTTGGAAATCATATACCCACCCGTCAGTGCCAACTGAGGCAATACGGCAGCCCGCTCTACTTTGGCCTTCTCTGCATAGATATTTTGTGCTGTAGTGAGTTGGGCTATTTCGGCACGATTAGCGTAAGCCGTTTGCACATCAGGTATAACGTTTTCAGCCACAGTGGGTAAGTCGGTATTCTCTTCGTCAACCAACGTTGGCGCACTTTCAAGAGGCAAGCCACAAAGTTGACAAAGTAGCATTCGTGAAAGTGTCAATCCATCGTTCACCTTCATAAGCGTCATTTCAGCCTCATTGAGTTTAACGCTTACCGAAAGCTCATTGCTTTTGGTAGCAACACCTTCGTTGATCATCTTCACAACATCAGAGTCGAGGTGGGCCAACATATCGCGATAGCTCACTGCCAACTTGCGTTTATTGGCCAGCGAGACGACTTGCCAATAGGCTTTATCTACATCAAGCAGTACTTGGAGTTCGTCTGCACGAAGTTGGTCTTTGGCCAAGAGTTCTTGATACTTTGTAATATTCTCGTAAGCTTTTATTTTTCCGCCCATATAGAGAGGTTGCGTGAGTAGTATCACGCCAGCTGTCATATTACGTGTATCGGTGCGTAGAGCATCGGTTATGCCATGACCAAACTGATTACCTGCTTGTGCTAAGGCACCTTGCAGTTGAGGCAACTTCTGCGAAAAGTCTTGCACTAAGGGGGCGAGGTCAGGATATTTCGTTACGACCTGTTGCAAAATCGTATTAAACTGTCCTGCGTACTGCCCGTTAAAGCCATTGACCAAATTGGTACCCATATTATTAAAGGCGCTTTTCTGGTCAGAACTGAGCAAAGAAATTTCATCGCCCGAACGCATATACCCTGCGGTGAGCGACACTTTAGGTAGGTAGTTGGTATGGGCTGCCTTGCGATCCCATCCAGTCTTCTCTATTTTCACTCTGCTCTGTGCCAACTCTTTGTTGTTGCGCAGCGCCAGGGCACGACAACTGTCAAGCGAAAGCACAGTTTGTGCCGAAGCCAATAGGCTGCAACCAGAGAGAGTGAGTATTAACAATAACTTTTTATTCATCGTTATGTTTACTGTAAGAGCTGTTCTGCTCCTATTATAGGGTTTCACATACTATTTATTTCGGTTACAAAAATACGCAAAAACCCCATTTACCGCGCTTTTGTCCTTACCATTTTGGGTAAAATGGAACAATAGTGCCGTAAATGGGGCGTGAAGTATAAATATTTAATGCGTGAATCGCTATTCTACAACCTGCTTTTCTTTAGAGTCCTGTGCGGCCTCTGCGGTTTCTTTGCTTTCTTCTATAGCTAAAGTCTCTGTAGACTCGGTTGCAGCATTGTTTGCTGCATTAAGTGCATTGGTTTGTTGTTCTATCTTCTTCTTCGTAAAGTTGTGAACAAAAACAAGCACGATAACAACTACCTCAATAATTAATGGCGTATGAAAGATAATGGTGCGCAAAGGAGTGGTCCAATCGGTGTTGCCACGCCAAAAGAGATCGAAGGCAACCACGAAGTAAAACACACTCACAAGCGATGAACATACGCCTACTATTGTTGAAGTGAATGCTGACTTAATGGCAAACAAAAGTCGTTTGATAAAATCCATGTTCCTTTCTTATTGGTTAGCAAGTTGACAAGTGAATGGAATGGTAACTTACTCTTATTGAACACAAGCAGTTAAACAAACTTACCCATGAACTTATCAACTCGTCAACTTGTCAATAAAAAACTACAATAACGCTGGCAATTGGAAAAGTTTGGTTCCGTTCGACCCCTTTATTAATATCAAGCGGTCGACAGGTTGGTTGCCACCTGTGAGTGCCGTCTTAACAGCTTCCACGTCTGGGAACCAACGTGCTCCTTCAGCATAAGGTTGGAACTCTTCTCCGACGAACCAAACTTCTTCGCAGCCTAATTGGAGTGCTTGTTCTGCCACCTTCTTATGTTCTTCGGCTGAGGCTAATCCCAATTCACGCATCTCGCCCAAGATACACATTTTGTGAGCAGAAGGAATACGATTAAAGTTGTCGAGCGCAGCCTTCATACTCGTTGGGTTTGCATTATAGGCATCAACAATTAATTGGTTATGGGCCGTCTTTACCATTTCGCTGCGATTGTTGGACGGAACGTAGTTAGCGATAGCGTGCGCTGCTTGTTCAGCTGTCACGCCAAAGTGATGACCTACCGCAATGGCGGCTAAAGCATTCGTAACGTTGTAAGCACCAATTAAGTGGGTCTGCACTTCATGCCACGATTCACCTGCTACACGAAAGCGGAACTTAAGATAAGGATTGCATTCCACTACATCGCCTTCTATGCCATATCCCTTGTCGGGAGTGCCGTAGGTGTAAGCCGTAAGCCCTTTACTAATGGGACCTAAATATGGGTTGTCGCCATCAATAAAGATGAAACTATCAGATTTTGTACGCAAGTAATCATACAACTCGCCTTTGGTATGGATAACCCCCTCAAACGAGCCAAAACCTTCAAGATGCGCACGGCCAACGTTCGTTATGAGTCCGCAATTAGCATCTACAATCTTTGAGAGTTGTGCTATCTCGCCTGGGTGATTGGCGCCCGTTTCGACTACTGCGATTTCGTGTTCTTTACGCAAACGCAATAAGGTCTTGGGTACACCGATATGGTTGTTAAAATTACCTTGCGTATAGAGCACGTTGAACTTCTCGGCCAAAACGGCAGAGGTTAGTTCTTTGGTTGTTGTTTTGCCATTGGTGCCTGTTATCTGCAACACTGGCGTTTGTAATTGATGACGATGATAGGTAGCCAACTGTTGCAAGGTGGTCAATACATCGTCAACGTGTATCAAACGTTCATCGCCTACCACTGTTGTATCGTCAACCACGGCATAGGCACAACCGCTCTGCAAAGCCTGCAAAGCAAAAGCATTGCCATTAAAAGTCTCGCCTCGAAGGGCAAAAAACATGGACCCCTCAGGGCAATTACGTGTATCGGTCGTTACAACGGGGTGTTGCAAAAACAATTCGTATAATTCTGCTATACTCATTTCTTTATTACAATTAAGTAGCACAAAGGTACGAAAGTCTTTTTTATCGTACAATCAATCAAAAGAAATTTGTAAGTTTGCCCTAAAATTAGAACACCATGATGCATACACTTAATTTGCGTGGTAAGTTATATTCACTGTGCGAACCTAAAATAATGGGCATACTGAACGTTACGCCCGACTCCTTTTATGCTGAAAGTCGCACGTCCAACGAAGAACATATTGCTGCACGTGTTCAACAATTAATGGACGACGGGGCAGACATGATTGACATTGGCGGCTATTCTTCACGTTCGGGCGCAGACGATGTCTCGCCCGAAGAAGAGATGAACCGCTTGCGCCGTGGACTGCGCGTAGTACGTCGCCTTTATCCCGAAGTACCCATTTCGGTTGACACCTTTCGCGCTGATGTGGCACGGATGTGTGTTGAAGAAGAGGGCGCTGACATCATCAACGATATATCGGGAGGCATGATGGATCGTCAAATGTTCCGTACCGTGGCCCGATTGGGTGTACCTTATATATTAATGCACATGCAAGGCACCCCCGATACAATGCAACAGGCTCCTCACTACGACAATTTGCGCCGCGAGGTAATGCTCTATTTCGCTGAACGAATTGACCGCTTGTGTCAAATGGGAGCCAAGGATATTATTGTTGATCCTGGCTTTGGCTTTGGCAAAACGCTCGAACATAATTACGAACTCTTTCATCACCTCGACGACTTCAACTTATTCAATCTTCCCCTATTAGTTGGCATCTCGCGTAAGTCGATGATATATAAACTGTTAGGCGGTACACCCCAAACATCGCTTAATGGAACCACCGTGCTCAACACCATAGCCTTAATGAAAGGAGTACACATCTTGCGCGTTCACGATGTAAAAGAGGCCGTTGAAGCCAAACGCATCGTTATGAAAATGAAGGAGTGGTAAGTTTTTGCTTTACGTTTTGAGGGTTATAAGGCTAAAAAGTTAGTTTCGTTGATTGTCAACGTGATGGAGCTTTATAGCCTCATAACCTTAAAACTGAACACCTAATTATTAGAACACCGCTTTAATAATTTTCTACGTTACTGCATTCCCATATTTGTACATTTGCACATTTGCATATTCCCATATTTGCACATTTGTACATTCTCACATTAGCACATTAGTACATTCTCACATTCTCACATTAGCACATTCTCACATTTGCACATTAGCACATTAGCACATTAGCACATTAGCACATTAGCACATTAGCACATTAGCACATACCCCCTCCCTCCCATGTTCAGTTTCGGAATAAAAGACATTATCGACATATTTTCGGTAGCCATACTGCTTTACTACATTTACCGATTGATGAAAGAATCAAGTTCGGCTAACATCTTTGGCGGTATTATTGTTTTTATTGTAGTATGGATATTTGTATCACAAATATTTGAGATGCGCTTATTGGGCACCATTCTTGACAAGTTGGTCAATGTAGGCTCGTTAGCGCTGATTATTCTATTCCAAGAAGAAATCCGACACTTCTTCAGCACCATTGGCGCGCGTCACAATACGGCTTTTATCTCACGCCTTTTCAGTGGCAAGAATAAAGATAAAGAAGCAGGCGTACACCGTGAAGAGATTATGCCCATTGTCATGGCTTGCATGAACATGGGCAAGCAGAAGGTGGGAGCACTTATTATCATTGAGCGCTATGTCGGACTGAACGAATACATCACCACGGGCGACCAAATCAGCGCCAATATCACGCAGCGACTGATTGAAAACATATTTTTCAAAAACTCTCCTTTGCACGATGGTGCCATGATTATATCACACGGACGCATTAAAGCAGCAGGCTGCATTTTGCCTATTTCACACGACACCGACATACCCAAATCACTCGGTTTGCGCCACCGCGCCGCTTTGGGTATTTCGCAGAAGAGTGACTGCATAGCCGTTGTCGTGAGTGAAGAAACGGGAGGTATTTCCATTGCCGAAAAGGGGAACTTCCGCCTTCGACTCTCAGCCGAAGAATTGGAGAGCGTACTCTCAAAGGAGTGGATTAAAGAGTGAAAACCACTATTCTTTAAGTTTTTCTTATTATCTTTGCATAAGATACGCGGCACCTCTGCAATAAAAATAAAAGTCTAAGGCCTTTTATTTTGTATTGCCCTCGGTTTGCAGTATCTTTGCCACGATAAGCGTGTCGTTTAACAATTAAACGTGTCACTCGCTATCCTCAAAACAATTCCAACAAAGCATCATTCATGGTAAGAAAGCATAAAATAAAAAACGTAAGACTACATAGCGAGGGTAATGATATATTGCGCAATAGTTTAGTAGCCATTATCCTTATTGGAGGCTTACTCTACTACCTATTGCGCGATGTCACTTTATGGCCCTTTTACTTATATGCAGCCGTATGCATTATTTTATATGGTATGGCTGTCAACTTCTTCCGTTGCCCCATTCGCCTCTTCGATGGCGAGAAGGAAGACACCGTGTTGGCTGCAGCTGATGGCCGCGTAGTAGTGATAGAAGAAGTGGACGAAAATGAATACTTCCACGACCGTCGCTTGATGATCTCTATCTTTATGTCTATCACCAACGTACATGCCAACTGGTTCCCCGTTGAAGGTATTGTCAAGAAGGTAGTTCATCACAGTGGCAACTTTCATAAAGCTTGGCTACCTAAGGCAAGTACAGAAAATGAACGTTCGACCATAGTGATTGAGACCCCTGACGGCAAAGAAGTGTTGGTACGCCAAATTGCAGGTGCCGTTGCACGCCGCATTGTTACCTACGCTCGTGAAGACGAGGAGTGCTACTTCGACGAACACATGGGCTTCATCAAGTTTGGCTCACGTGTCGATGTCTACTTACCACTGGGTACTGAAGTACTGGTACACATGGGACAAGCCACCGTAGGCAATCAAACGGTGATAGCGAAGTTGAAATAAATAGTCAATCAATTTTATAGGAAGCAACATATAAAGTCCTAACAAGGGGCAGGCTTCCAGCCTGAGATGAAATGCGGCACAATACGCATGGGCTGGAAGCCTGCCCCACAATGTAAAATATTGAATAACCTCACGTATGAAAAAACATTTTCCTAATACGCTTACTTGCTGCAACCTCATTTCGGGTTGCATTGCCACCTATTGGGCCTTTCAGTCCGACTATCAGTTAGCATTGCTATTTGTAGTGATAGGTGCTATATTCGATTTTTTTGACGGTTTTGCAGCTCGACTGCTACACGTTTCTTCTCCTATTGGTAAGGAGTTAGACTCGCTGGCCGACGACGTCACCTTTGGTTTTGCCCCATCGGCCGTTGTGTACTCCATGATAAGTTCATTGAGTAACGAAACACCCTTGTTTGGCCAGCCTTTGTTAGGACAACTATTACCCTATGCGGCCTTTATTATGGCGGCCTTTTCAGCCCTGCGCCTGGCAAAGTTCAATTTAGATGAGCGCCAAACGACAACTTTCATCGGACTCCCCACTCCTGCCAATGCTCTTTTTTGGACATCGCTGGCCGCTTCCTTTCAGTTCAACCCAGAGTTAATGCCCAATGAAGCTTATGCAGTCTTACTTATTGTAGGAGTGTTAGTGGCAAGTTGGTTGCTCATTGCAGAGATACCGATGTTTGCGCTAAAGTTTAAGTCGTATGGTTGGCAGGGTAACGAGTTACGTTATGGCTTTATTGCAGCAAGCATCTTATTACTTGCCATATTAGGATTGAAAGGATTTGCTGCCGTAATTGTGCTATATGTGCTTACCTCAATCGCCAACAATCTATATCGCGATTACAAATAATTAAGTACTTCATGCGTTGTGTTGGCACGATTGTTGCCTAAAAGAGTGAAGAGAGCAGGATTCCCGTTCTCTCATTCACCGATTATTTAACCCCATTTTACGCAACAAAAAGACATTATGCACTTACTTGGACGCCTTTTCATCTTCATTTTTGGCTTTATATTTATCCTATTAAGTTTTGCTTTCTCGTTTATAAGAGCAGGGCATAACTTTCTGAATACGCTCTTTGGCGGCTCAGCGCGTCGTTCCAACACTTCGCAGCGTCAAAACCCATATAGTGCTGGCGAGAACCCTAATAACCACACGACATCGGGCAATGCGCATCATGAGAGCAATCCTAACTCACGCCAAAAACGAAGCAATAAGATATTTGACAAAAACGAAGGAGAATACGTTGACTTTGAAGACGTATAACGATACTCCAATTGTCAGACAAGAAGTAACAAAAAGTTGAATGAACGAAGATACTTTTGATATACGCGCGGAGCAATCAGCTCCCTCGGCTTCAGAACGCGACTTTGAAAACGCACTGCGCCCACTAAAGTTTGATGATTTTAGCGGACAACGTAAAGTGGTAGATAATTTGCGCATATTCGTTGAGGCTGCCAAATATCGTGGCGAACCGCTTGACCACACCCTACTACATGGCCCTCCAGGATTAGGTAAAACCACGCTCTCGAATATTATAGCCAATGAATTGGGGGTAGGGTTTAAACTCACTTCTGGTCCTGTACTCGACAAACCTGGCGATTTAGCAGGTTTGTTGACAAGTCTCGAACCCAATGATGTGTTATTCATCGACGAAATTCACCGCTTATCACCAGTCGTTGAGGAATACCTCTATTCGGCTATGGAGGACTATCGCATTGACATCATGATAGATAAAGGGCCAGCCGCGCGAAGTATTCAGATTGACCTAAGTCCGTTTACCCTCGTGGGTGCAACGACCCGAAGCGGTTTGCTCACTGCGCCCTTGCGTGCTCGTTTTGGTATCAATCTCCACTTAGAGTATTATGACGCAGAGACGTTGCAACGCATCATTACGCGTTCGGCTAATATTTTGAAAGTGCCCATTGATGCTGAGGCTGCCAGCGAAATTGCCAGCCGCTCACGCGGAACGCCTCGTATTGCCAATGCCTTGTTGCGCCGTGTTCGCGACTTTGCACAAGTAAAAGGGACAGGACGAATTGACACCGAAATCGCCAACTTTGCCCTTGAAGCGCTCAACATTGATAAGTACGGATTGGACGAGATTGACAACAAAATCCTCCTCACCATCATCGACAAGTTCAAGGGCGGCCCTGTTGGCATTACCACTATTGCTACCGCCATTGGCGAAGATGCAGGTACGGTTGAAGAGGTGTACGAGCCTTTCTTGATCAAAGAAGGCTTTATTCGTCGTACTCCCCGAGGCCGTGAAGTAACAGAATTGGCTTACAAACACCTTGGTCGCAGTATGTATGGTCCGTCAAGTAGTGGGGAAGGTAGCCTATTTGAATAATGGGCTTAATAAGTTTAATGAGTTTATGAGTTGAATGAGTTTATGAGTTTAATAAGTTTAATGAGAACGTTGATACTTCCCTCATCTCATTAAACTCATTCAACTCATTAAACTCATAAACTTATTAAACTCATAAACTCATAAACTCATTAAACTAATTAAACTCATAAACTAATTAAACTCTTCTAATGATAACCTATAACGTTATAGACGTAAAGATGCCAGAAATATCGCACCGCGAAACCACCAAGTGGGTACGTGCTGTAGCCGCTTCGTATGGTAAGCGAGTAGGCGAGGTGGCCTACGTCTTTTGTAATGACGACAAGATATTAGAAGTTAATCGACAGTATTTAAAGCACGATTATTTTACTGATATTATCACCTTCGACTATTGCGAAGGCGACATGCTGAGTGGCGACTTGTTTATCAGCCTTGATACAGTGCGCACCAATGCCGAATTGTTCCACAAAACCTATGACGACGAACTGCATCGCGTCATCATTCACGGCATACTTCACCTTGTCGGCATTAACGACAAAGGTCCTGGCGAACGTGAAATCATGGAAGCAGCGGAAAATAAAGCCTTGGATTTGCTCCAGAAGCTGCGCCAGGAAAATAACGAAAATGCATAAAAGGGTTAAATAGCCTATTAAAAACGTAAATAGCCATAGCGACAAGATTGATTTCTCAATTTTGTCGCTATATTTGTAACCGATTACAATAGACATGTTAAACCAATAAAAACTATTGAACCCCATGAAGAAGTTTATGTTGATGGCCCTTACGGCCGTCTTTGCACTCTCAGTTAGTGCGCAATGCCCCGAAAAGAAGGGCGACTGCTGCAAGAAGGAAAAGACCGAATGCTGCAAGAAAGCCAAGAAGGACTGTAAGAAAAACAAGAAGGACTGCAAGAAAAAGAAAAAAGCTTGCAAAAAGGCTTGCAAGCAGCAAAAAGAAGCTCAAAAGAGCTGCTGCAAAGGCAAATAACAACATTAACATGAAAGCTCTGCAACGCGCAAGAAGTGTGTTGCAGAGCTTTTTTGCTTGAAGGGTGAAAATTTGCATTCTCTATAACAAATCGTGTGGGAAAAACATAAATAGAGCCTATGCAAAGATGCTTACCTACTTATTACGTTATGCGTTTGCCGCAGCTTCGGCACAACGTTCGCCGTCAATCGCTGCGCTCACGATGCCCCCAGCGTAGCCAGCACCTTCACCACAAGGATAGAGGCCACGAACGGTTACGTGGCAGAGCGTTTCATTATCACGCAATATGCGGACGGGAGAAGAAGTGCGCGTTTCGGCTGCTATCAAGATCGCCTCGTTTGTTAAGAAGCCACGGCTGCGACGCCCAAAAGCGTTAAAGCCTTCAATCAGACGCGAGGTAATAAAGCGCGGCATCCAGAAGTGTAGGGGAGATGAAACGAGTCCTGGCGTATAGCTCGAACGAGGCAAGTCGTAACTCAAACGTCCGTTTACAAAGTCAGCCATGCGTTGCGCTGGAGCCGTTTGACTGCGGTTGCCCTGTTGCCAACAAGCCTTTTCGAGTGCCTCTTGAAAGTACATCATACGCAAGGGATTGGTAGGGTCGTTAATGTCCTGATGCGTTTCAGCAAAGGTCCCATCAGCCATGGCTTCGGTCATAAAGGGCGCTAACTCACCGTCTAAATCCTCAGGGCGCGTTTCGACCACCATGCCCGAATTGCTCCATGCAGAGTTGCGCAACGACGGACTCATGCCATTCACTACCAACTGCTGCGGACCGCTGGCTGCGGGCACAACGATACCGCCTGGACACATACAGAAACTATATACGCCACGTCCGCCACTTTGCGTCACATAGCTATACTCTGCAGCAGGCAGATATTTGCCGCGTCCCTCGCGATTGTGGTATTGTATTTGATCAATCAATTGTGATGGGTGTTCCAAACGTACCCCCACGGCAATGCCTTTTTGCTCAATGGCAATGCCTGAGGCATAAAGGTGGCGATAAACGTCGCGCGCAGAGTGTCCTGTAGCTAAGATGACAGGACCATGAAAGCTCTCCCCCGTGTTACATTCTACGCCGCGCACCTCATTGTTTTCAACTACGAGACGGTCAACGCGTGTGTTGAAATGCACTTCGCCCCCACAAGCAATGATTTGATTGCGCATGTTTTCAATAATACGTGGCAAACGATCGGTTCCGATATGAGGGTGTGCATCAACTAATATGTCGGTCGAAGCACCAAACTGGCAGAACACACGCAGTATCTTTTCGACGTTGCCACGCTTCTTCGAACGCGTATAGAGTTTGCCGTCAGAGTAAGCACCAGCTCCCCCCTCGCCAAACGAATAGTTGCTCTCAGCGTCCACCTTATGTTCACGTGAAATGCGTGCAATGTCCTTGCGACGTTCATGTACGTCCTTACCGCGCTCTAACACTACGGGACGCTTGCCCAATTCTATCAAGCGAAGGGCTGCAAACAATCCGCCAGGGCCAGCTCCTACTACAATCACACGGGGAGCACGGCTCACGTCTTGATAACGCACAGGCTCAAAGTCAAGCTGCGGTGGCATTTCGTTAATATAAGTATCAAGTGTCAAGTTGACATAGATAGTGCGTTGGCGTGCATCAATACTGCGTTTACGAATGCGCAAGGCATTAATTGTACGCACATCAATGCGCATCTCGTCGGCAATGACACGTTTCAGTCGTTCTTCGTTGTAGGCTACGTCGGGAGTGACGCGCAAACTAACCCGCTTGCCCGTTTCGTCTAAGCGGAATTGGTTCGAGGGCGTTTCTAATTCATTCATTCTTTCCTCACGCTCAGGATGTGATTCAAGACGTTGCCCCGGCTGACGTGGGGTAAACTTCTTCTTGCCAGAGTCGGCATGTTGATACGAACTTACCGCATCGCGCGAACGCGAACGGTGGTCGTTGCGCTTATTATTTCGACGAGACGGGCCTTGTTGATTAGCATTGCTGCGGCCTCGATTATTTTGATTTCGACTATACATTGTTTGGGATGTATTATTTTTTTTGACCATTTCTTTCGCTGCCTACCCTTGGAGACCTTATCCAAAAAGTTGGCTGAGCGCGTCAGACACCTTCGTCACGGGCACAAGTTCTATGCCAGTATTTTGCATGTCCAACCCCTTCATATTGCCTTCGGGCAGAATGATGCGCGTAAAGCCCAACTTCGTAGCTTCGGCTACACGCTGGTTGATACGCGTGACAGGACGTATCTCGCCACTCAATCCTACCTCACCAGCTAAGCACACGCCACGGTCGATAGCTGTATCAACATTGCTCGAAATGACTGCGGCAATGACAGAAAGGTCAATAGCGGGGTCTGTCACACGAATGCCTCCAGCAATGTTAAGGAAGACGTCCTTCTGTCCTATCTTAAATCCGACACGCTTCTCAAGCACGGCTAAGAGCATGTTCAGACGGCGCAGGTCAAAGCCAGTAGCCGAACGTTGCGGGGTGCCGTAAGCAGCGGTAGACACCAAAGCCTGTGTATCAATTAAGAAAGGACGTACCCCCTCAACGGCTGCCGCAATGGCCACACCACTGAGAGAACTGTCTTGTGTCATTAAGAGTTCTGAAGGATTGTCGACGGGGCGTAGTCCATCGCTGCGCATCTCATAAATGCCCAACTCGGCTGTCGAGCCGAAACGGTTTTTAATGCTGCGCAGTATGCGATACATATAATGCCGATCTCCTTCAAATTGTAGTACGGTGTCAACGATGTGTTCAAGCACCTTTGGTCCCGCTATCACACCGTCTTTGGTGATATGGCCTACTAAGATAACGGGCACGCCACTCTCTTTGGCATATTTCAGTAAGGAGGCAGCGCATTCACGTATCTGCGTTATCGTACCAGGAGATGACTCAACGCTTTCGACCGACATCGTCTGAATAGAGTCCACTACAATGAGGTCGGGTTTAACGTTCTTTATCTGTGCGAAGATTTGTTCTAAACGCGTTTCGCAGAGCAGCAGTACGTCGCCCGTTTCGTTACTAATGCGGTCGGCACGGAGTTTGATTTGTCGTTCGCTCTCTTCACCACTTATGTAGAGTATGCGGTGATTCTTCATGTGCAAAATAGTTTGCAGCAAGAGGGTAGACTTACCAATTCCTGGTTCACCACCAATGAGTGTCATCGAGCCAGGCACGATTCCACCGCCTAACACGCGGTCAAGTTCGAAGTCGGTGGTGCTAATGCGCGGTTCTTCATCAGCTGTCACTTCTGATAGCCTGACGGGTTCGGGAGCATGTTGTCCGATGCCCGTTAGGGCTTGACGGCTGCGACGCTCATTACTCACGCTATTGCTTTCGGGGCGAATGGGCATCTCTTTCATCGTGTTCCACGCGCCACATGAGGGGCACCGGCCCACCCACTTGGGAGAGTCCATTCCACACTCCGAACATACATATACCGTTTTCTGTTTCATACCCATTACATTGCCTCCAAAGCACGCTTCATGTCCATTAGTTCTTCGCGCACCTTACGCAAGCGTTGAATAGCTTCAAGAGGTTGTGCTACGCCTTGTCTATTTTGTTTCAACACGTCGCGTGCCGCAGCCAATTTTAGGCCGCGCACCTTTACGAGGTCGTAGACGGTACGTATCTTTTCAATATCGTCTTTGGTATATTTGCGCACACCACGTGCCACCTTCTTAGGGGCTATTTGTTGTGGAAACTCCTTTTCCCAATAGCGCAGCAAGGTTTCGCTTACGCCAATGGTCTGTGCCACTTCGCGAATGGTGTAATAAAATTTTTCGTCATTAAGTACTGTATCTGCCATAGTACGCTGAACATGATTATATAAACTAATTTTGAATGCCTACTTATAGCCGCAAATTTACTGATTTTAAACTGAAAGAACAAGAAAAGCGTTCTATGCTAATAGAAGAAACGAATTAACATCGACCCGAAAATTGAAAGCCTCTCCCCTTAAACCCCATTATATACATTAGCCATCGAAACGACTCAATCCATACAATTCGTTACGTAGCCCCTATTTCTACATTTTTTTGTAATTTTGCAGTCGAAAAATAAAATTACAAAATTCCCATTTAAATTTAATGACAAACAACACTGAACTTACGCGCGAGCAGTTAATTCGTCACAAGCTCGACTTGCTGCTGCGCACAGGCCAGTTATTGGTTGAAAGTGCGGCTGATACCAACCGCATTATGCGTAATATGAAGCGCACTGCAGCTTTCTTAGGGTTGCCCGAAGAACACCTTCACATCTACGTACAGTTCAATATGCTGATGGTCAACCTCAGCGATAATGAACATTCGTTCACTAAGTTTCAGCGCTGCGACAAGCATGGCATCAACATGACCACCATTTCGCTTATTAGTAAGCTTTCGTGGAAGGCCATTCGCGAGGACTATAGCATTGAACGCTATGCCGAAGAGTTAGAAGCTATTGCCAGTCGTCCACGCAATTATACGCCCGTTCAGGTGGCTATAGGTACGGGTTTCGCTTGCGGTGGCTTCTGTATTCAGTTCGGTTGTGACTGGACAGCCTTCTTTTATGCCTCATTTGCTGCTGCTATCGGTATGTACCTTCGTGGACTGATGTTGCGCAAAGGACTCAATAACTACATGGGTATAGCCGTAGCAGCTTTTATCAGTACCGTGATAGCTTGGGCTACTACTTACTTGCCCTCGTCATGGTCGGACACACCGCTTCACCCACTTTTGGCTTGCGCCTTGTTCATTGTGCCAGGTGTGCCTTTGATTAACTTCGTAGACGATATGCTTGACAATTACATACAAGTGGGTTTGACCCGAGCTATCAACACCTTCTTGATGATTGTGGCCATGTCGTTTGGTATAGCCTTCTTCTTAAAGTTGTCCAACTTCGACCTAACGCAGTTCTATACCATACCGATGATTCCGCACAACACTTATATAAGTTATGCAATTGCGGCAGCCATTTCGGCTATGGGCTTCTCAATGATATTCAACATTCCGCGCCGATTGCTTTGGGTCGTGGCCATAGGAGGTATTATTGCTGTTTGTACGCGTAACTTCGTCAATCTCGGACCATCAAATAATAATATAGGTCTTGACATGGGACTCGCTATCGGTTCGTTGGCTGGTAGTGCCTTAGTCAGTTTGGTTGCAGTGAAGGCCGTACACTGGGTACATGCCCCCAACCACGTACTTTCTATTCCGAGTGTTATCCCAATGGTTCCTGGTGTGTTGATGTATCGTGCCTTGGTAGGACTCATCGAGATGAATGGTGTGGTAGGCGAACTTACCAACGCTATGAAGTTTGGTATGGCTTCAGCCATTACGATTATGTGCATCGCCTTAGGTGTAGCTGTTCCTAATGTGTTTGCTCGTCATTGGGTGGCAAAAAATCGTCAACGTAAGCTCAAACAAATGATCGAAGACCGCAAGAAACGTGGCTACTTTGTTGACTTGACCGAAATTTAATAAAATAGTCGGTTTTACGTTTAAGGGTTATGAGGTTATAAAGTTAGTCTATTTGATTATCAATGTGATGTAACGTTATAGCCTCATAACCTCCAAACAGAAAACTGAATTATCAGAACACAACATCAATAAAAGAGGGGCAGAACGACACACACCCATCTTGTGCGTTCTGCCCCTTTTTCTTTTTATCCATCAATCTTTACCGTGTTTCAGGAAGAACATAACATACTCACTCAATCGCAAGGTCGCATTGAAGTGATTTGCGGTTCTATGTTCTCGGGTAAAACCGAAGAACTCATCCGCCGTTTGAAGCGTGCCCGCATTGCGCGCCAACGCGTAGAAATCTACAAACCAGCTATCGACACACGTTACTCTGAAGAGGACGTAGTGTCGCATGACGCTAACTCGATTGCCTCAACCCCCGTTGATTCCGCTCGCAGCATTTTACTCTTAGCCAGTGAGGCGCAAGTGGTAGGCATTGATGAAGCACAATTCTTTGACGACTCTTTAGTAGAAGTGTGTAACGAATTGGCCAACAATGGTAAGCGCGTAATTATAGCAGGGCTTGACATGGACTTTAAGGGCGTTCCCTTTGGCCCTATGCCACAACTCATGGCCATAGCAGAAGACGTGACAAAGGTACATGCCATTTGCGTGAAGTGTGGCAATTTGGCACACGTTTCACATCGCATCGTAAAGGACGATCACCGCGTATTATTAGGCGAACAAGACGAGTACGAACCGCTTTGTCGTCATTGCTATAATAAAATAGAAAGTAATAAGTAGAGCGTGTTAGCTCTAATCAAGATTATAAATTGGGGGGCGGGTTTGTAACCCACGTCAACAGCGAAATATAAGTAAAGGCGGGCTGAAAGTTTGATGAAACTTTCAGCCCGCTCTTGCTAATATTTTACTGCTGCCGCGGGTTACAAACCCGCTCCCCAATTAGGTCGTCAAAGTGCAGTTCACCCACACGATTTGTTACAGAGCCACTCTTTATTTAAGGGCGCTTCACAATTGCTGCGGCGCGCTCAAGAGCCACATTGATGTTCGGACAGATATGGTCCTTGCCCAATAAATGGCAGAAGCCATTGTGTTCGAGTACATTGTACACGTTAGGAGTGACACCCGATAGTACGATGTGAGTGCCCTCGCGGTGACTCATTTCACACAAGTTCTGAAGATTGTGGATACCTGTAGAATCAATGAACGGCACACGACGCATACGAATTACGCGCACCTTGGGGTGATCCTCCATTGTAGCCATTAGTTCTTCAAACTTGTTGGCTATACCGAAGAAGTAAGGGCCATTGATTTCATATACTTCAACGCCCTTGGGAATGATAAGGTGCTCTTCATGTACCTCAGCGTCAGTTTCGTCGTTAGGGTCGATTTCGTCAGCGATCACCTTAATTTGTGTAGATTCTGCCATACGTTTCATAAAGAGCAAGCAAGCAATCAACAAGCCCACTTCAATGGCCACGGTAAGGTCGAAGATGACGGTTAAGAAGAAAGTGATGAGCAATACGATCACGTCGCTCTTCGGATTCTTCATGAGCTGCATAAAGGTGCGCCAACCACTCATGTTGTAAGATACGATAACCAATACACCAGCTAAGCACGACATGGGAATGTAGGCTGCCAAAGGCATAAGAACCAAGAAGATAACCAACAGAACGACGGCATGTATAATACCTGCTACGGGAGTGCGACCGCCATTGTTGATATTGGTCATTGTACGTGCAATAGCACCCGTACAGGGAATACCGCCAAAGAGTGGCGTGCAGAGGTTGGCTACGCCCTGACCAATGAGTTCTTGATTAGAGTTGTGATGATCCCCACACACACCGTCTGCTACTGTAGCAGAGAGCAGTGATTCTATTGCTCCTAATACGGCTATAACCATAGCCGTAGGGAAGAGGCTCTTCACATTTTCCCAACTGAGGCTGGGTACTTGAAGTTCGGGGATAGAGGCTTTGATTTCACCAAATTGGTCGCCAATGGTGGTTACGTGAAAGCCAGTATTTGCATTCAAGAAGTAAACGCCGATGGTCATTACGATGATAGCTACCAATGATCCTGGTATCTTCTTCGATACTTTTGGGGTAAGCGTTATCAAAAGTATGCTTACCAAACCTACAGCGGTGGTAATCCAATCTACGGTACTGAAATGCTGAAAGTAAACGACCCATTTTGACAAAAAGTCACCAGGAAGTTTGCCTTCAATGGTCAATCCGAAAAGGTCCTTTATCTGTGTGGTGAAGATAGTAACGGCAATACCACTTGTAAAACCTACTACAATGGGATAGGGAATAAATTTTATAATAGTGCCCAGACGACACACGCCCAACACGATTAGGAAGATACCAGCCAACATCGTGGCTAACATTAGTCCTGAAAGGCCTAATTGCGGATTGCTGACAATACCATAGATGATAACGATGAAAGCACCCGTGGGGCCACCAATTTGTACGCGGCTACCACCCAATGCAGAAACAATAAAACCACCAATGATGGCGGTTAAGATACCTTGTGAGGGAGTAACGCCCGAAGCTATACCAAAGGCGATAGCCAATGGGAGGGCTACAATGCCTACAATTAAGCCGGCCATAAGGTCGGCAGCAAACTTCTCTTTGTTGTAATGCCGCAGTTCGCTAACTAAGCGCGGCGCAAAGGCTGAATGACTCATTAATACAGTTAAGTTGTTAGTTTTAATTAATTCTGACTGCAAAGTTAATAATTTTAACTGAGTTACAGACTTTTTTAAGGGATACATTAAGGTTACTGGGCGAAATGTAAACAGCAATTTGTCTGCCTAATTGGGGGGCGGGTTTGTAACCCGCGGCAGCAGCAAGCTTTGAACATCTACTTATAGTCGCTTAGCGCGAGGACATAAGTAGACTAAAGTTTTGGATTTAGCAAGGGCGGGCTGAAAGCCCAATGTAGCACATAGCCCAGGGCAAGCGAAGCGACACCCTGGGTATCGCGTGTTGGAGCAGTCGCGCCCTGTAAGGGCAAAAGCTTTAA